>Ga0116231_10005503_pt1 | contig 24893 bp, 29 predicted proteins | sample S1TSphgellanicum_2_FD_89695 | JGI IMG/M metagenome (GOLD analysis project Ga0116231, IMG submission 89695) | Host-associated microbial communities from peat moss isolated from Minnesota, USA - S1T2_Fd - Sphagnum magellanicum MG | ecosystem: Host-associated > Plants > Peat moss > Unclassified... | reverse complement strand
TGCATTGACTTCTACCGCGGCCGACGGTAGGTCGCTGGCTCACCGTGTGGCGGCGTAGCTCAGCGGTAGAGCAGGGGAATCATAATCCCTTGGTCGGTGGTTCAAATCCGCCCGTCGCTACCACCACCTCCGCGTCTCCGAAAATGGCCGCCAGAGCGGTTTTTCAGGACGGTCCCTAAGCGTCCAGCTCCCCCGCCTCAGCCAGCGCGCGTCGCGCCGCCGATACCTGCTCGCTCGGCACCGCGATGCGCCGCTGGATGGCGCCGATGCTGCCCTCCACCGCCGCCATGTTCGCGTCGAACACCACCGGATCAAATCCGAAATCCCGCAACAAGCACACCAGGAAGTTGAGCCGGACCATGTCATTGCTCGCGATGATAACCTCCATGAACGGCAACAACTCCTCAAGGTTCATTCAAACGATCTATAATCGGTTATCATATGTATGCTGAACGTCAGCGCGTTGATGAATGTTAGCATGCTGACGAATAAAGCGGCCTCTATCCTGAAAACGTTTTTCAGAACACAAACGGCGTCATTTGGCGCTTTCGCACGGTTTTTGTTGCGCGGTCCCGTTAAGCGGGATATAGAGATTCCTACGTCACGATGCGCGAATAGCCGTTTGACCCTAACACGATCATATTGCGTAAACGTGGCCACTGACCAAGTTTTCATGGCCAGTTGATACTTCTGCAGCGTGAAATCGTTCAGAGTGAAAAAATGGAAACCATGCAAGTCATCCGCGGCCGCGTCAACGGCGAGATCAAGTGGAGCGTCGTCCGCGTGAAGGAAGGCTTCGAAGGCGCCGTGATCTGCAGCGGCGCGTATGACACGTTTCGCGATGCGGCTGCCGAACTTCATCGTATTTACGTGGAACAACGCCAAGCGGATTGGTCGGTTAACCATTAGGGGAAGGCAAAAAAGGAAGCGCTACTTTTTTGAAAAAAAGTAGCAAAAAACTTTTGGCCGGACGCTGTGCGGGGGATGTCGTCAGATCCCGCATCAAAGAGTCCGCATCAAGCTCCCGCTAACGTCATCCCGTCGATCCGCAGCGTCGGCGCGTCCGTGCCGCGTTTGAATTCCAGATCATTCGCGGGTGTTAGATGTAAAAACATCTCCTTAAGGTTGCCGGCGATCGTGAATTCCGCCACCGGCTCGCCGATGACGCCGTCGCGGATCATGAAGCCCGCAGCCCCGCGCGAATAGTCGCCGGTGATGCCGTTCACGCCCATGCCGATCATCTCCGTGATGAACAGCCCCTCGGTGATGTCCGCCATCAGCTCCGCCGGCGTGAGCGTGCCCGCCTCTAGGTAGAAATTGCTCACGCCGCCCGCATTGCCCGTGGTCTTCAACCCGAGCTGATTGGCGCTGCGGGTATCGAGGATCCAACTGGTCAGCCGCCCATCCTCGATGAACGCCCGGCGCGTGGCGGGCTGGCCCTCGCGGTCGAACGGGCGGGAGCGGCGGCCGCGCACGCGCAGCGGATCGTCGATGATGTTGATCCCGGCGGCGAAGACCTGGCTCTCCAGGCTGTCCTTCAAAAACGACGTGCCGCGCGCGATCGAGGCGCCGTTGATGGCGCCCGCGAGATGGCCGAGGAAACTCCCCGCGACGCGCGGGTGAAACAGCACCGGCAGGCGGCCGGTTTTCGGGCGCACGGGGTTGAGCCGGGCGAGCGCGCGCTCGGCGGCCGAGCGGCCGAGCGCTGCCGGGTCCTCGAGGTCGGCGCCATGACCGGCCGAGGAAGAGTCATAGTCGCGCTGCATCCCCACCCCGGTGCCGGCGATCGCGGTCGCGGAGACGCCGTGGAAGGAGCGCGGATAGGCGCCCGCGAAACCGCGGCTGGTCGCGAGGATGAACTCGCTGCGCGACCAGGAGGCCGAGGCGCCCTCGGAATTGGTGATGCCCGGCACCGCCATGGCGGCGTCCTCGGCGGCGGCGGCGCGCGCGATCAGCACCTCCGCACCCGGCTCCGCGGGATCGTCGAGGTCGAGCACGGCGGCATCCATCGGCGCCGGGGCGTCGGGGATTTCCGCGTAGATATCTTCCGGCACGACACGGGCCATGGCGACCGCCTGCTCGGCCAGGCGCTGGAAGGCGGCGGGGTCGATCGCGCTCGCGGAGACGGAGGCGCTGCATTTGCCGATGAACACGCGCAAGGCGAGCTCGCGCGATTCCGCCCGCTCGGTCTCCTCGATGGCGCCGAGCCGCCGCTGCACGGCGAGCGACGTGCCGACACTGAGCACGGTGTCTGCGGCGTCAGCACCGGCCAAACGGGCCGCGCGCAGCAGGGCCTCGGCCTGCGCCAGCAGCTCGCTCATGCCGCCAGCCGATCGATGATGGCGGAGAGCTTCGGCACCTGGGCGATCGGGCCGATGGTCGCGAGCGTCGGGCGCTCCTTGAAAATTTTCGCGGCAACGAGGCGGATATCCGCCTCGGTCACGGCGTCGATCTTGGCGACGGTCTCGCTAGCCGGGATCACGCGGCCAAAGATCTGCCACTGGCGGGCAAGCTGCTCGCAGCGGCTGCCGGTGGATTCGAGGGACATAAGCAGGCCGGCCTTGAGCTGAGCGCGCGCGCGGTTGAGCTCGGCGGCGGTCACGTGGTGCTGGACCTTGGCAAGCTCCTCGAGGGTGACCGGCATCAGCTCGGCCGCCTCGGATTCACCGGTGCCGGCATAGATGCCGAACAGGCCGCCGTCGCGCGCCGGCGAGGTGAAGCTGTAGATCGAGTAGACCAGCCCGCGCTTCTCGCGGATTTCCTGGAACAGGCGCGACGACATCCCCCCGCCGAGCAGGGTCGAGAGCAGCATAGCGGGGTAGTATTCAGGCTCGCCATAGCCAGGGGAGGCGAACCCCAGCACGATATGCGCCTGGTCGAGCTCCCGGGTCTCGCGATATTCGCCGCCCATGTAGTCCGCCGGCATCGGTTCGTTGCGGTAGGCCGAGGGCAGGTCCTCGAAATGCCGGGCCACGAGCTCGACGACCTGCTCATGGCCGAGATTGCCGCAGGCCGCGATCACCATGTTCTCGGGCGTGTAGTGCGCGTTCATGAAGCCCGGCAGCGCGTCGCGCTTCATGCCGCGGATGATCGCCTCGGTCCCCAGCACCGGGCGGCCCATCGGCTGCGCCGGGTAAGCGGCGGACTGGAAATGGTCGAACACGATGTCGTCGGGCGTGTCGTTCGCCTGGCCGATCTCCTGCAGGATGACGCCGCGCTCGCGCTCCAGCTCCTCGGGCTCGAAACTCGAATGGCAGAGGATGTCGCCGATGATATCGACGCCGAGCGCCAGGTCCTCCTTCAGCAGCTTGACGTAATAGGCGGTCTGCTCGCGCGAGGTATAGGCGTTGATATGACCGCCGACATTCTCGATCGCCTCGGCGATGTCGATCGCGGAACGCGTGCCGGTGCCCTTGAACGCCATATGTTCGAGAAAATGCGCGACCCCGTTCTCGGCCGCGGTCTCATGGCGGGTGCCGGCCCCGATATAGGCGCCGAAGGACACGGTCTCGACGCGCTCCATGCGCTCGGTCAGCACGGTGAGGCCGGAGGGCAGCGTCGTGATGGAAACCTGTTCAGTCATCTAGCATTCCTGTTCGCAAAATTCCGCACCAGCCGCTCGATCTGTGCGAGGTCGTTCGGCGCGCGGAGGAAAGTCTCTTCCCTGTCATATAGGTCGGCGAGGTGCGGCGGTAGTGCCGGCCTGAAACCGACGGCCTGTTCGATCGCATCCGGGAATTTCGCCGGATGCGCGGTCGCGGCCACGATCACCGGCACGCCGATGGGCCCGGCGGCGCGCGCGGCGGCAAGGCCGATGGCGGTGTGCGGGTCGGCGAGGTAGCCGGCCTGCGCGTGGGTGCGGGCGATTTCGGCGAGCGTCGCCGCATCGTCGAGCCGGAAGCCCGTGAACCGGCGGGTGATCGCCCGCCACGTGCGCTCATCGACGCGCATGCGCTGGCTCGCCCGGAAATCGGTCATGGTCTGCGCCGTCAGCGCCGGGTCGCGGCCCTGGAACTCGAACAGCAGGCGCTCGAAATTGGAGCTGACCTGGATGTCCATGGAGGGCGACAGGGACGGCTCGACGCCCTTCGCGCTCATGTCGTTGGCGGCGAGGAAGCGGGCCAGGATGTCGTTGCGGTTGCTCGCCACGATGAATTTGGCGACCGGGATGCCAAGCTGGGAGGCGCCCCACGCGGCCAGGATATTGCCGAAATTGCCCGTGGGAACAGCGAAGGCGACCGGCGAGTCCGGCGCGCCGAGGGCCAAAGCGGAGGCCACATAATAGGGTATCTGTGCTGCGATCCGCGCCCAGTTGATCGAGTTGACCGCGGAGAGGCCCATCTCGTCGCGGAACGGCGCATCGGCGAACATCGCCTTCACGAGGTCCTGGCAGTCGTCGAAATTGCCCTCGACCGCGATGTTCTGGACGTTGGCGGCCTGCACCGTCGTCATCTGCCGGCGCTGCACCTCGCTCGTGCGGCCCTCGGGGTGGAGGATGGTGATGTCGATCCGCGCGCGCCGGGCGCAGGCGGCGATGGCGGCCGAGCCGGTGTCGCCCGAGGTGGCGCCGACGATCCGCACGCGTTGATCGCGGGCCGCCAGCACATGCTCGAACAGATGCCCGGCGAGCTGCAAGGCGAGGTCCTTGAAGGCGAGCGTGGGGCCGTGGAACAGTTCGAGCGCGAAAATATGGGGCTCGAGCTGGACCAGCGGCACCACGGCCGGATGCGTGAAGGTTGCGTAGGCGCGGCGGCACATGGCCTGCAGCCTGGCGAAGGGCACGGCATCGCCCACGAACGGCTGCATGACCCGTGCTGCGAGCTCGGCATAGGGCTGGCCGCGCAGGGCGCGCAGTTCGGCTGCGGAAAAGCTCGGCCAGGCGGCGGGCACGTAGAGACCGCCATCGGCGGCGAGGCCGGCCAGGAGGACGCCGGCGAAGTCGAGTGCCGGGGCTTGGCCGCGGGTGGAGACGTAGTTCATGGGGGCTCCGGAGGAAGAAAGCGCTTCTTTTTTGAAAAAAAGAAACAAAAACTTTTGCCCCTCTGGGTCATGAGCGTGGACGCCGTCAAAGCCCCTGGCCCAGAGTTATAAAGTTTTTTTGCTACTTTTTGTTCACAAAAAGTAGTGCTTTACTACCGTGCGAGCCTCGGCAGCAATGCATCCAACCGCTGCCTGCCCTCACCTGTGGCTGTCAGCCGCTCATCCGTCAGCACCAGATACCCCTCCGCGATGGCGGCCTCGAGGATCATGGGGTCCACGGCGTCGAGCAGCGCCACCCCCGTGCGGGCCTCGAAATACGGGCGCGCGATGCCCTCGGCGAGGCGCAGCCCCATGAGCAGGGCTTCCCTGGCGCGGTCCGGCATGGGGATGATGTCCTCGCGGCAGGACGCGCCGGCCTCGGCGAGCTCGGCCCATGCTTCGGGAGCGCGGTGGCGGGAGGTGGCGTACAGGCCGCCGCGCAGCGTGAGCCGGCCATGCGCGCCGGGGCCGATGCCGGCGTAATCCTCGTAGCGCCAGTAGGCGAGGTTGTGCCGGCTTTCCCGCCCTGGTTTGGCGTAGTTGGAAATCTCGTAGCTTTGCAGACCAAACTGCGCTGCCTCCTCGGCGGTGGCCTCGTAGAGTGCTGCGGCGAGGTCCTCATCGGGGAGGGCGAACGCGCCGCGCTGGTAGAGGGTGGCGAACTTCGTGCCCGCCTCGATCGTCAGCTGATAGAGCGACAGGTGGTCCGCGGCAAACGAGAGCGCCGCGCGCAACTCCGCCCGCCAGGCCGCGACACTCTGGCCGGGGCGGGCGTAGATGAGGTCGAACGAAAGGCGGGGGAAGATTTTGGCGCCAAGCTCGATGGCCGCGATCGCCTGCGCCGCCGAGTGCTCCCGGCCAAGGAAACCCAGCGCTGCCGGATCGAGACTTTGCACGCCGATCGAGACGCGGTTGACGCCGGCGGCCGCGTAGCCCGCGAACCGGCCGGCTTCCACGCTCGTCGGGTTGGCCTCCAGGGTGATCTCGATGTCCTCGGCCGGGGTGAACAGGCGGGTGGCGTCCGCGATCAGCAGCGCCACGTTGTCGGGGGCCAGCAGGCTCGGCGTGCCACCGCCGAAAAAGATCGAGGAGAGGCGCCGCGGGGCGAGGCGGGCGGCCTCGGCGGCGAGCTCGCGGCGCAGGGCGGCGACCATGCGGGCCTCGGGGATTTTATCCCGGACGTGGGAGTTGAAATCACAATAGGGACATTTGGCGAGGCAGAAGGGCCAGTGGATGTAGAGGGCCAGGGGCTGCATGGCGGGGAGATACGCGGATGCGCAAGTTTATACAAAGAGGGTGCGGGTAGCGTGGCGGGAGATCAGGCGAAAAACGTCTATTTGCCGGGCCATCGCCGGGGATGCGGCCAACGCCCATGACCAAAAGTTAAAAACGTTTTTTGCGTCTTTTATTTCCAAAAGAAGCGCTTCCTTGCCGACAATTTCCCTGCCGCCTATCCCATCCGCATGCACGCCATCACCGTCGAGTCGCTCACCAAACGCTACGGCCCCACCCTCGCGGTCGACGATATCTCCTTCATCCTCCCGCGCGGCCAGGTCCTCGGCCTGCTCGGCGGCAACGGCGCCGGCAAGACCACCACCATCTCCATGCTCCTCGGGCTCCTCGTGCCTTCCGCCGGTAGCGTCACCGTTCTCGGCCACGACATGGCGCGCGACCGCTTCGCCGCGCTGGCGCGCATGAACTTCTCTTCACCCTATATCTCCCTGCCCTCGCGCCTCTCGGTGTCTGAGAACCTGACCGTGTACGGGCATCTCTATGACGTGCCGGACCTGCGCCGGCGCATCGAGGAACTGACCGCGCAGTTCAACCTCGGCGACCTGCTGCGCCGCCCCGCCGGCGAGCTCTCGGCCGGCCAGAAAACCCGCGTCGCCCTGGCGAAGTCCCTGATCAACAAGCCGGACCTCCTGCTGCTCGACGAGCCGACCGCGAGCCTCGACCCCGATACGGGCGACTATGTCCGCACCGTGCTGGAGACCTATCGCCGCGAGCATAACGCCGCCTTGCTCCTCGCCTCGCACAACATGGCCGAGGTCGAGCGGCTATGCGACCAGGTGCTGATGATGAAGACCGGCCGGATCGTCGACCGCGGCACGCCGGCCGAGCTGATCGCCCGCTACGGCCATGACGACATGGAACAGGTCTTCCTCGATATTGCCCGGAGTGAAACGATATGAAATCGCTGCGCCGCATCTGGGCGATGGTGTACCGCCACGCCGCGCTGTACCGCCGCTCCTGGCCGCGCATCGTCGAGATCGCGTACTGGCCGACCCTCAACCTGCTGATCTGGGGTTTCACCGCGACCTACATCGCACATGCGCACGCCCCGCCCGGCCTGCTCGCCGGCGGCGCGCTGATCGCGGGCGTGCTGCTGTGGGAGATCACGCTGCGCGGCCAGCTCGGCGTGACCTTTGCGTTCCTGGAGGAAATATGGTCGCGCAATCTCGGTCATATTTTCGTGAGTCCGCTACGACCGGGTGAAATGCTTGCCGCACTGCTCGCGGTTTCCGTGCTGCGGACACTGATCGGCCTGCTTCCCGCCACAATCATCGCCTACCTGCTCTATCAGTATAACATTTTACTTCTGGGACCGGTGCTTCTGCTGTTTTTCCTTAACCTGCTGTTCATGGGGTGGTGGATCGCTCTTGGCATCGTGTCCCTGCTGTTCCGTTATGGCGCCGGCGCGGAGGCCCTGGCCTGGACCATCGCCTTCGGCATCACCCCCGTCGCCTGCGTGTACTACCCCATCTCGGCGCTGCCGTTCTGGCTGCAGCCGGTCGCACAGGCTTTGCCCGCCGCGCATATCTTCACCGGCATGCGCGCCGCCCTGATGCACCAGCCGGTCGAGTGGGGGCAGCTCGCCGCCGCCGCCGGCCTCAACCTCGCCTGGATGCTGCTGGCGATATTTTTATTTAACGGCGAATTTCGTGCCGCCCGCATCCGCGGCGCCCTCATTTCCATCGGAGAATGATCACTTGCTCCACCGCTTCTGGCTGATCCGCCACGCCCTCGTCGACGCCGCCTGCCTCACTTATCTCTACGGGACCGATGACGTGCCGGTGTGCGATGCCACGATGGAGGCCGAGGCGCCGCGCTATGCGGCCCTCGCGGCCCGCCTGCCCCGCCCGGCGCGGCTCGTCTGCACGCCACTCAGCCGCACGCAGATTACCGCCGCCGCCATCATGCGCGCGGGCTATCCGCAGCAGACCCCGCTGATCGACCCCGCTTTCGTCGAACAGGATTTTGGCGACTACCAGGGCCAGCCGATTTCCGGGTTCGATGCGCGGACAAAAGGCGCGCGACATCCGTTCTGGCCGATCCACGCCTGCGAGACGCCGCCGGGCGGCGAGAATTTCGATGCCATGATCGCGCGCGTCGGCGCCGGGCTCGAAGCGCTCGCCGAAACCGCCGGGGAGACGCGCGACACCATCATCATCTCGCATGGCGGTGCGATCCGCGCCGCCTGCGCCCACGCGTTGCACCTCACGGCCCACCAGGCGCTGTGCTTTGCGGTGGATAATATTTCCCTGACCAGACTTGAGCGAAACGGGCAGGGCTGGCGCGTGTTATCGGTTAATGAACACTTGTCCACTTCGGCTTGTGGATCGGGCGGCCGAACCTCAGATGCGGGGGCGCGTAACCATATCGACTGCAAACAGACGACAGGAGCCAGCACATGAAACGCACGATCATCGCCGCCGCCCTCGCGGCCGCGTCCCTCGCCGCCCCGACCGCCGCCATGGCCGACAGCCCGCAACACCTGGTCGACAGCGCGACCCTCTCGCTCGAGAGCATGATGGGCGGCTCCGAAGGCACGCAGGCCCAGGAATATCTGCGCCGCGCCAAGGCCGTCGTCGTCTGCCCCGACATCTTTCGCGCGGGCTTCATCGTCGGCGGTGAGGGTGGCGGCTGCGTGATGATCGCCCGCGACGAACACGGCGGCTGGTCCAACCCCGCCTTCTACACGCTCGGCAGCGGCAGCTTTGGCTTCCAGGCCGGCGTGCAGAGCGCCGAGATCATGATGCTGATCATGACCGATGGCGGGCTGAACGCGCTGCTCAACAGCCAGTTCAAGTTCGGCGCCGATGCTGGCCTCACGGTCGCGACGCTGGGTGCCGGCGTGAACGGCTCGATGTCGACCGCGCTTGACGCCGACATCATCAGCTTCTCGAAAACGCAGGGGCTGTATGGCGGGATTTCGCTGCAGGGCTCCGTGCTGTCGAACGATTCCGGCGCCGAACAGGCGTATTACGGCCAGTCGATCGACGCGCGGCAGATCGTCGTCGACCTCGAAGGCAGCAACCCCGGCGCCCGCCCGCTGCGCGAGACGCTGGGCCGGTATGGCGGGTAATTTTCCGGTCGGTTAAGTCAAGCAAGGCGAGGGGCTCCGCCCCTCGACCCCGCTGGGGCCGAACGGCCCCAGACCCCAGGTTTTTTAGCACCACCGGCGAAACGCCCGCATTTTGAAAAGTTTTTGGCTTCTTTTTCCTAAAAAGCAGCGCTTGCTTGCCCGCTTAAGCCAACCGTATCGGCCCCGGGTATTTGGCCACGGTCGCGTCGTCCGTGAGGAGAATAATACCCTCCATGGTGGCCTGGGCGATCAGGAGTCGGTCGAAGGGGTCTTTGTGGATGGAGGGCAGGAGGTCGATGGTGACCACATGGTCGCTCGCGATCGGGAGTTCGGTGTAGCCGTTATCGAGCAGGCCACGCCGGAGGAGGCGGGCGTCTACTCTAAAATCCGGGCGGTTGAGGCTGCGTTTGATGGCGATTTCCCAGAGGCTTGCGGCGCTGAAATGCAGGTCGTTTTCCGGGTCTTCCAGCAGCGCGCGGGCGCGCTTGGGTATGTTCGTGATGCCGGCGGCGGCCCAGATGAGAATATGCGTATCGAGCAGCAGCTTCACGTGTTGCCGGCGAACAGGGCTTCGATGTCGTCCGCGCCCATCGTGTTGAAGTCGTCGGGCACCTCGATCTGTCCGGCCATGAAGCCCATGCGCTGCATCTGAGCAGGCGCGGGGGCGTTGAGCGCGATGACCTTCACCATAGGCTTGCCGGCCTTGGCGATGATAAAGGGCTCGCCACGGGCCGCCAGTTCAACCAGGCGGGACAGCTGCGTTTTTGCCTCGTGGATATTGAAAGTCTGCATGATACGCCCCTTTCGACTTAGTCCGGTGAACTTAGTCCAATAGAGGATGCGGAAGAGGATAGCTATACAAATCGACAGCCGAAATCCGCTGGACAAAGCCTGCGCCCCAACTTCCAGACGTTTTTTGCTTCTTTTTCCTGAAACGAAGCTCCTAATGCATCAATAAGTCACAACGCTCCGGATCGACTCCCCCGCCCGCATCAGCTCAAACCCGCGGTTGATCTCCGCAAACGGCAGCACATGGGTGATCAGGTCGTCGATGTTGATCTTGCCGTCCATGTACCAGTCCACGATGCGCGGCACGTCGGTGCGGCCGCGCGCGCCGCCGAATGCGGTCCCTTTCCAGGTGCGGCCGGTGACCAGCTGGAACGGGCGGGTCGCGATTTCCTGGCCGGCGCCGGCCACACCGATGATGATGGACGTGCCCCAGCCGCGATGGCAGCATTCCAGCGCCTGGCGCATGACGTTCACGTTGCCGATGCACTCGAAGCTGTAATCGGCGCCGCCATCGGTGAGGCTGACCAGATACGGCACGAGGTCCTGCCCGATTTCCGATGGGTTGACGAAATGCGTCATGCCGAATTTTTCGGCCATCGGTTTGCGGCTGTTGTTGAGATCGACGCCGATGATTTTATCGGCACCCGCGATGCGCGCACCCTGGATGACATTGAGCCCGATGCCGCCGAGGCCAAACACCACGACGTTGTCGCCCGGCTGGACTTTCGCCGTGTTGAACACGGCGCCGATGCCGGTCGTCACACCGCAGCCGATATAGCAGATTTTCTCGAACGGCGCGTCCTCGCGCACTTTCGCCAGCGCGATTTCCGGGAGCACGGTGAAGTTCGCGAAGGTCGAGCAGCCCATGTAGTGCATCACCGGCGCGCCGTCGCAGGAGAAGCGCGAGGAGCCGTCCGGCATCACGCCGCGCCCTTGCGTTGCCCGGATGGCGGTGCAGAGGTTGGTTTTGCGCGACAGGCAGGACTTACAGTTGCGGCATTCCGGCGTGTAGAGCGGGATGACGTGGTCGCCGGGTTTGAGGCTCGTCACCCCGGGACCGATTTCGGCGACGATGCCAGCCCCCTCATGGCCGAGGATGCTCGGGAACAGCCCTTCCGGGTCGGCGCCGGAGAGCGTGTATTCGTCGGTATGGCAGATGCCGGTGGCCTTGATCTCGACCAGCACTTCGCCGGCCTTCGGGCCCTCGACATCCACCTCCTCGAGCGACAGAACCTTGCCCGGCGCGCGCGCGACTGCGGCTCTCGTCTTCATGCCTCGTCTCCTTTGAATGCGGTTGCGGGGTAGCCTTGCGCAAACAGCAGGGACGTCAAGTCCGTATGTTCGATGCGGTTGGCAACAGCGGCGGCGACGACGGGTTTGGGGTAGTACGCGATGCCGAGGCCGGCCGCCCCCAGCATCGCGAGGTCGTTGGCGCCGTCGCCGACGGCGAGCGTCGCGCCGAGTTTGACACCGCGCGCGGCGGCAAGCTCGTTCAGCGCGGTGAGTTTGGCGTCGCGGTCGAGGATCGGGTCGGCGACCTCGCCGGTGAGGGCGATGCCGTCATCGACCAGCCGGTTGGACCGATGCGTGTCGAACCCGAGCACGGCGGCGACGCGCGAGGTGAAATAGGTGAAACCGCAGGAGACCAGGGCGGTGGTGGCGCCGAAGGTCTTCATGGTGGCGACCAGCACGCGGGCGCCGGGGCAGTAGGTGAGGCCGGACCAGGTGCGCTCGAGCGCTGCCAGTTCCAGGCCGCGCAGCATGGCGACGCGCTGGCGCAGGGCGGTTGCGAAATCAAGCTCGTCGTTCATCGAGCGTTTCGTGATCTCGGCGATGGCCTCGCTGCACCCGGCATGGGCGGCGAGCTCATCCAGGGTTTCCGCCGCGACGATCGTGCTGTCCATGTCGGCGATCAGCACGGCTTTGCGGCGGCCGCGGAATTTCGTGACGAAGACGTCGGTTGCCTGGTGGCCAAGTGCCGTCCGTATGCCGGCGATGGCGGGCGCGTCCGCGACCGTGAATTCGGCGGCGTGGGCGGGGCTGAGCCAGGTGACGGGGCCGCCCGCGCAAACATCACGGGCGCGTTCGGCATCTTGCGGAGAGAGGGGGCCGGCTTGCCGGTTGGCAACCAAAATGACGATATGGGACATGCGCGAGACTGGTAGGACAGGCGGACCGGGGCCGGCAAGCGGCCGTTTGATGATCATTGTGGCGGGCCCGACCGCGAGCGGCAAATCCGCCTTCGCGCTGGCTTTGGCCCAAAAACTCGGCGGCACGGTGATCAACGCCGATGCGATGCAGTGCTACCGGGAGCTGCGCGTGATCACCGCCCGGCCCTCGCCCGCCGATGAGGCGTTGGTGCCGCACCGGCTCTATGGCGTGCGGCCGGCGGCCGCGCCCGCCAACGCCGCGTGGTGGCGGGCCGCCGCCCTGGCCGAGATGGCGGACTGCGCGCTGCCGATCCTGTGCGGCGGCACGGGGATGTATCTCTCGGCGCTGATCAACGGCATCGCCGAAATCCCCGATCCCGGAGCGGCGGCGCGCGCCGAGGCCCGCGCGCTGCTTGCCGCACTGGGCGCGCCGGCGTTGCATGCCCGGCTGGACGCGGCCACCGCCGCGAAAACCGATCCGCATAACGGCCAGCGGGTCGCGCGCGCCTATGAGGTGTATCTCGGCACCGGGCGCGGGCTGGCTGACTGGCAAGCGGCGACCAAGGCGCCACTGCGCGGCTGGGACGTGCGGATGGCGCTTCTGGAGCCGCCGCGCGATGCCCTCGCGCAGGCGATCGCCGCGCGCTTCGCCGCGATGCTGGAAGCCGGCGCGCTGGCGGAGGTGGCGGATCTGCTCGCACTCGGGCTGCCCGCGGACCTGCCGATCCTGCGGGCGCACGGCGTGCCGGAACTGGCCCGCTATCTGCGCGGCGAGCTCAGCCTGGAGGATGCGGCAGCGCAGGCGGTGCTCGCGACCAGCCAGTACACGAAGCGGCAAACGACCTGGTTCCGCCACCAAAAACTGACCGGCGACTCTGCCATGCAAATAATACAAACAAGAATATCCGGTTTCACGCAATATTTGGAAAGATATACCGCCGAATTCGTAAATTTTATAAAAGCGCGCGGTTGACCATATGGTTAGCCTTCTGTAGCGGTAGGCCACGACTGAATTTACATACGGCGGATGCGAGAGATGGACGGCACAATACAGACGACCGAACTGATGAAATCAGGCGCCGAGGCCCTGCTGCGGGCGCTCAAGGCGCAGGGCGTCGAGGTTATTTTCGGCTATCCCGGCGGCGCGGTGCTGCCGATCTATGATGCGCTCTACCAGCAGACCGAGATCCGGCACATCCTGGTGCGCCATGAGCAGGCGGCGGTCCACGCGGCCGAGGGCTATGCCCGCTCGACCGGCAAAGTCGGCGTCGTGCTCGTCACCTCCGGCCCGGGTGCCACCAACGCCGTCACCGGCCTGGTCGACGCGTTGATGGACAGCATTCCCGTGGTGTGCCTCACCGGCCAGGTGCCGACGCACCTGATCGGCAATGACGCGTTCCAGGAAGCGGACACGACCGGCATCACCCGGCAGGCGACCAAGCATAATTATCTGGTCAAACGCTCGGAGGATCTGACGCGCGTTATCCATGAGGCGTTTCACGTCGCCAAAACTGGCCGCCCCGGCCCCGTGCTGGTCGATCTGCCGAAGGACATCCTGAACAACCCCGCCCCCTATGGCGAGCCGAGCTTCGCCCCCCACCGCAGCTACCGCCCGCGCACGATGCCGGACCCGCAGCGGATCGAGCAGGCGGTCGCGATGCTCAAGCGCGCCGAGCGGCCGATCGTGTATACCGGCGGCGGCGTCATCAATGCGGGGGCCGAGGCGAGCAAGCTCCTGATGGAGTTCGTGCGGCTCACCGGCTTTCCCTGCACGTCGACGCTGATGGGCCTCGGCGCCTACCCGGCCTCGGACCCGCAATTCCTCGGCATGCTGGGGATGCACGGCACCTTCGAGGCCAACCTCGCGATGCACGGCGCGGATGTGATGCTGAACATGGGGGCGCGCTTCGATGACCGCGTGACCGGCCGGCTCAACGCCTTCTCGCCGGGCTCGAAAAAAATTCACGCGGATATCGACCCGTCGAGCATCAATAAATCGGTGGCGGTGGACTGCGCCGTGATCGGCGACGCCGCCGAAATTCTGCGCGCCATGATCGCGGCGTGGAAGCGCGACACGCACCAGCAGGACCGTGGCGCGCTGGCGCTGTGGTGGCAGCAGATCGACGTGTGGCGGGCCAAGCAGTCGCTCCGCTATACGCAGAGCCGGGACCCCGGCAGCATCATCAAGCCGCAATACGCGATCGAACAGCTCTACAAGGCGACGCGCGGGCGCGAGACGTATATCTCGACCGAGGTCGGCCAGCACCAGATGTGGGCGGCGCAGTACTTCAAGTTCGACAAGCCGAACCGCTGGATGACCTCGGGCGGGCTCGGCACCATGGGCTACGGCTTGCCGGCCGCGATGGGCGTGCAGGTCGCGCATCCGGACGCGCTGGTGATCGACATCGCCGGCGAGGCCAGCATCCTGATGAACATCCAGGAGATGGGCACGCTCGCGCAGTACCGGCTGCCGGTGAAAATCTTCATCCTGAACAACCAGTATATGGGCATGGTGCGCCAGTGGCAGGAGCTGCTGCACGGCAACCGCTATTCCGAGAGCTATTCCGCGGCGCTGCCGGATTTCGTGAAACTTGCCGAGAGTTTCCACGCCGTCGGGCTGCGCGCCGAGACAGTCGAGGATCTGGACCGGGTGATCGCCGAGATGCTGGCGGTCGACAAGCCGGTGATCGCGGACATTTGCGTGGATCAGAAGGAAAACGTCTACCCGATGATCCCCTCGGGGGCGGCGCATAACGAAATGCTGCTGGGGCCAGAGCACCAGCCGGCGGCCGGCGGCTATACCGGCGGCAGCATCACCGATGAAGGCATGGTGCTGGTCTGATGCCTGACAGCGCGTTGCGCTCGGCCACCATCTCGGTGCTGGTCGAGAACGAGTCCGGCGTGCTGGCCCGCGTGATCGGGCTGTTCTCCGGGCGCGGCTATAACATCGACAGCCTGACGGTCGCGCCGGTGGAGCGCGACCGGAGCAAAAGCCGGATCACCATCGTGACGACCGGGACGGAAATGGTGATCGAGCAGATCAAGGCGCAGCTCGACCGGCTGGTGCCGGTCTACCGGGTGCTGGACCTGACACGCGAGGGCCCGCATCTCGCGCGCGAACTCGCACTCATCAAAGTCGTCGGCACCGGCAATGCGAGGCAGGAGGCGCTGCGGCTCGCCGATGCGTTCCGCGCGCGGGTGATCGACGCCTCGACCGAGAGTTTTATTTTCGAGCTGACCGGGGCGACCGACAAGCTCGATGCGTTTCTGGACCTCATGCGGCCGATCGGGCTCGCGGAAGTCAGCCGGACCGGTGTGGCGGCGATTGCCCGGGGGAAGACGACGATCGAGTAGCCAGGGCTCTGCCCTGGACCCGCTGGGGCCGAGAGGCCCCGGACCCCAGGTTTTTCTACATGGGACGATGGCCGTTCGGACGCCTACGCCCCGGACCAGACGTCATAAAGTTTTTGCTATTTTTCCCAGCCTGAGTCAGGTTTTGTAACGACAAAACCGTAGTTCGGAGGACGGTGTGCAGTGGATCTGGAGCCACGCAAAAAACCGAACCAACAAAAAAAGCACGGCCTGAGCTTCGCGACGGCCCTGCTCGTTTTTGCTGACCCTCGGCCGGTCAAAAAACAACTCACCCTGCGGCTTGATGCGGACCTGATCGCCTGGTTCCGCGATCAGGCGCGGGATGGCGAGGGATATGGGAGCAGCATCAACAAGGCGCTGCAGACCAGCAAACCAGGCTAAGCGGCTGTTTTAAGAGCTGTTAATCGCCGCGCTCATTCAGCAGCGCCCAGCGCTCATGGTCACGCCATGCGCCGTCGATCCGCAGATAGTCCCGCGAAAAACCTTCGCGGGCAAACCCGAGGCGCCTGATCAGGCTCAGGGAGCGCGTGTTCTCCGGCTGCACATTCGCCTCCAGACGGTGCAGGCCGATGACATCGAAGGCGTGGTCGATCGCGAGGCTCAGCGCCTCCGTCATCAGCCCCTGCCCCGCATGCGCGGCGATGCCGTAAAAGCCGAGATAGGCCGAGCAGAAATTACCGAGATAGATCTGGCTGACGTTGACGACGCCGACGACGCCGCCTGAGCTTGCCTCGCGCGCGACGAACGAGCGGTTGGTCTCGTTCTGCCTGGCCATCCAGGCCACGAACCCGGCCATGTTGACGCACGGGCTCACCCATGGATGGTGATAGCTGCGGGAGTCGAGATTGGCCTGAATGATCTGCTCGGCATCGGCGGCCTCCAGGGGGGCGATGCGGACACGGGACTCGCTCATCCGCCACTCTCCTCGATCGGCCCGCGCGTGGCCGGACCAAACAATCCAAGCACGTTTTTCACGCCCAGGCGACATCCCCCCGCGCCAGGCGGACTGTTTCTCCAAGGCCGGCATTTTTATAATAAGATTGCGCCACGAGTGAGGCAGACATGCGTAAAACAGCCAGACTGCGGCGTGACAGGGGAACGAAAACATAATAGGCAACGCGCCAGTCAAAAAAACAGAGCAAGGATACCAGCACGATGCGCGTTTACTACGACCGGGATGCCGACGTTAACCTGATCAAGAGCAGGAAGGTCGTCATCGTCGGCTACGGCAGCCAAGGCCACGCGCACGCGCTCAACCTGATGGATAGCGGGGTCAAGGATCTCGCGGTCGCGTTGCGGCCCGGCTCGGCGGGGATCGCCAAGGCCGAGGGCGCCGGCCTCACCGTCATGGACCCCACGGCCGCCGCGAAATGGGCGGATGTCGTCATGGTGCTGACCCCCGATGAAGGCCAGGCGGACCTCTACCGCGAGCATCTCGGGCCCAACATGCGCCCTGGCACCGCGCTCGCCTTCGCGCATGGCCTCAACATCCACTTCAACCTGATCGAGCCGCGCGCCGATATCGACGTGTTCATGATCGCACCGAAAGGCCCCGGCCATACCGTGCGCAGCGAGTACCTGCGCGGCGGCGGGGTGCCGAGCCTGGTGGCGGTGGCGCAGGATGCCTCCGGCAACGCGCTGGAGATCGCCCTCTCCTACACCTGCGCCAACGGCGGCGGCCGCGCCGGCATCATCGAGACGACGTTCAAGGAAGAATGCGAAACCGATTTGTTCGGCGAGCAGGCGGTGCTGTGCGGCGGCCTGGTCGAGCTGATCCGCGCCGGGTTCGAAACCCTGGTGGAAGGCGGCTACGCGCCGGAGATGGCGTATTTCGAGTGCCTGCACGAGGTGAAGCTGATCGTGGACCTGATCTATGAGGGCGGCATCGCCAACATGAACTACTCGATCAGCAACACCGCGGAGTACGGCGAATACGTCACCGGCCCGCGCATCGTGACGCCGGAGACCAAGGCGGAGATGAAGCGCGTGTTGAGCGACATCCAGCTCGGCCGCTTCACCCGCGACTGGATGCTGGAAAACAAGGTCGGGCAGACGAACTTCAAGGCGATGCGGCGCGCCGCGGCGGCCCACCCGATCGAGGAGGTCGGCGCCAAGCTGCGCGGCATGATGCCGTGGATCGCGAAGAACGCGCTGGTGGACAAGGCCAAGAACTGATCCACCTGATCAAGCTCGCGGTCGGCGTGCGCGACATCGCGCACCTCGCCGCGATCCAGACGGCGCGGCGCACGGCCAATCCGCCGCTGCGCCACCAGACCCGCAACACCCCCAAGCGCGCCGCCGACATACTCTCCGGCGGGTCGATCTACTGGGTGATCGGCGGCGTCCTTCTGGTGCGCCAGCGCGTCACCGACATCATCGAGGATGTGTGGGATGACGGCTCGAAATGCGCGGGGCTGGTGCTGGACCCAAAGCTGGTGCGGGTGGCGGCAAGGCGGGTGAAGGCGTTTCAGGGCTGGCGATACCTGACCCCGGCGGACGCGCCGGCGGACGTCGATGCGGGGGACCAGCAGGGCGATGAGTTGCCGGAGGCGTTGCGGCGGGCGCTCGCGGAGCTGGCGCTCTTGTAGGTAAGGGGAAGCAAGCCCAAGTCTGACGGACGTGGTCCTGGCGGCGGAACGCCCATGGCCCAGGGCGCAAACGTTTTTGCTTCTTTTTTTCAAAAAATAAGCACTTCCTTCTCATTTTGACTCCCGCCGCCATCGTGCTAGGTGCCCGCAGCTTTATTGGAGGATGCATGGCGGTCCACGCCTTTATTTTTCCCGGACAGGGCAGCCAGGCGGTCGGCATGGGCCGGGACCTCGCCGCCGCCTTCGCGCCGGCCCGCGAGGTTTTTGAGGAAGTCGACGAGGTTCTGAAGCAGAAGCTCTCCAAGCTGATGTTCGAGGGGCCGATCGAGGAACTCACGCTCACCGAGAACGCGCAGCCGGCGCTGATGGCGGTGTCGCTCGCGGTGGTTCGCGTGCTGACGGCCGAGGGCGGCATCGTCTTGAAGGACCGCATCGCCATGGTCGCGGGGCACAGCCTCGGCGAATACAGCGCGCTTGCGGCCGCCGGCGCGTTTTCCGTGGCCGACACCGCGCGGCTGCTGAAGCTGCGCGGCCAGGCGATGCAGCGCGCCGTGCCCGCCGGCGAGGGGGCGATGGCCGCCCTGCTCGGCGTGGAGATGGACGTTGCCCAGGCGATCTGCGCGGAAGCGGAAACGGGACCCGACGGGCGCGAGGTGATCGGCTGCGCGAACGACAATGGCGGCGGCCAGATCGTGATCTCCGGCGCCAAAGGGGCGGTCGAGCGGGCGATCGAGATCGCCAAGGCGCGCGGCGTCAAGCGCGCCATGCTGCTGCCGGTGTCAGCGCCTTTCCATTGCGCGCTGATGGCGCCCGCCGCCGATGCGATGGCGGAGGCCTTCGCCAACACCGCCCCGCGCACGCCGCTGGTGCCGCTGATCGCGAATGTGAGTGCCGCGAAGGCAACCGACCCGAGCGAGATCCGCGACCTGCTGGTCGCCCAGGTGACCGCGACGGTGCGCTGGCGCGAAAGCGTGCTGGCGATGGCGGACCTCGGCGTCGACAGTTTCCTGGAGCTCGGCGCCGGGCGCGTGCTGGCCGGGCTCGTCAAGCGGATCGCCCCGGACGCCCAGACCGCCTCGGCCGGCTCGCCCGGCGAGATCGAAGCCCTGTTGAAGCTGCTATGATGTTCGACCTCAGCGGCAGGACCGCCCTCGTCACCGGCGCCTCGGGCGGCATCGGCGCCGAGATCGCCCGCGCGCTGCATGCACAGGGTGCGCAGGTCGCGCTCTCCGGCACGCGGCGGGAGGCGCTGGAGGCGCTCGCCGCAGAGCTTGGGGCCCGGGCGCACGTCCTTCCCGCCGACCTTGGCGATCCTGACGCGGCGGCCGCCCTCATCAACGCGGCTGAAGCGGCGATGGGAAGCGTTCATATCCTCGTCAACAACGCCGGCCTCACCAAGGACGGGCTGGCTTTGCGCATGAGCGACGCGGACTGGGCGAAGGTGCTGGATGTGGACCTCGCGGCCCCGTTCCGCCTCAGCCGCGCGGCCCTCAAATTCATGCTCAAGCGCCGCGCCGGCCGCATCATCAATATCGGCAGCGTCGTCGGCAGCACCGGCAATGCGGGACAGGCAAATTACGCGGCGGCCAAAGCCGGGCTGGTCGGGCTGACCAAGGCGCTCGCCCAGGAGGTCGCCTCGCGCGGCATCACGGTGAACCTGATCGCGCCCGGTTTCATCAGCACGGCGATGACCGATGCGCTCACCGAGTCGCAGCGCGCCGCACTTGCGGATAAAATCCCGCTGGGCCGGCTCGGCCTGCCGGCGGACATCGCGGCCGCCGCCGTCTACCTCGCGACCGATGAGGCGGGCTGGATGACCGGCGCCACGTTGCACATCAATGGCGGCATGGCCATGCTCTAACCGCCTTGCGGCGGTTGGCGCGGCGGAAAAAACCATGCTAAGCGCCGCGACGTCTTGAGAGTAACCAAATTGTCTCTGATGGCGGCCCCTCCTGGCGCCGGCATCTCCACCAGAATAGCTGCAGGAAAGTGAGTTTTATGAGCGAAATCGCCGACAAGGTTAAGAAGATTGTTGTCGAGCATCTCGGCGTCGACGAGGGCAAAGTGACCCCCGAGGCCTCCTTCATCGATGATCTGGGCGCCGACTCCCTGGACACGGTGGAGCTCGTGATGGCGTTCGAGGAAGCCTTTGGCGTGGAAATTCCAGAAGACGCGGCGGAAAAGATCACCACGGTCAAGGACGCCATCGAATACATCGAGAAGCAGAAAGCCGAATAACGGCTGCCACGCGAAGCGTCCGAGGGAGTTTGCATGCGCCGTGTTGTCGTCACTGGTATGGGAATCGCGAGCCCGCTTGGGGTCGGCGTTGACCATGTCTGGAAGCGCCTGATCAACGGGGAATCCGGGATCACCGCCATCACCAATTTCGACACCACGGAGCTGACCGCCAAAATCGCCGGCCAGGTTCCGGCCGGCGCGCGGGCGCAAGGCGGGCTCGATCTCTCGGAATGGATTGCCCTCAAAGAGATCAAGAAGATGGACCGTTTCATCCATCTTGGTCTCGTCGCGGCCGGCGAGGCGATGGAAGATGCCGGCTGGGTCCCCGAGACCGAGGACGAGAAATTCGCGAGCGGCGTGATGATCGGCTCGGGCATCGGCGGTCTGCAGACCATCTACGAGGGCTCGATCATGGTGCATGAGGGGCGCGCGCGCCGGCTCTCGCCATTTTTCATCCCCTCGGCGCTGATCAACCTGGTCTCGGGCCAGGTCTCGATCAAATACGGGCTGAAAGGCCCCAACCATTCCGCCGTGACGGCCTGCGCGACCGGCGTGCACGCCATCGGCGATGCCGCCCGGCTGATCGGCTTCGGCGACGCGGATGTGATGGTGGCCGGCGGCGCCGAAGCCGCCGTCAACCCGCTCGGCATCGCCGGGTTCTGCGCCTCGCGCGCCCTCTCCACCGGTTTCAACGACAACCCGACGGCGGCCTCGCGCCCCTGGGACAAGGACCGGGACGGTTTCGTCATGGGCGAGGGTGCGGGCGTGCTGGTGCTCGAGGAATACGAGCACGCGAAGCGCCGCGGTGCCAAAATCTATGCCGAAATCGGCGGCTACGGCATGTCCGGCGACGCGCACCACATCACCGCACCGGCCGAGCACCATGAGGGCGCCTACCGCGCCATGAAGGCGGCGTTCCGCTCCGGCGGCCTCACGCCCGCCGACGTGCAATACGTGAACGCGCACGGCACCTCGACGCCGATGGGCGATGATCTCGAGCTCGAGGCCGTCGAGACCATGTTCGGCGATGCGGCCAAGGGCCTCGCAATGTCCTCGACCAAATCCGCGACCGGGCACCTGCTCGGCGCCGCTGGCGCGATCGAGGCGATTTTCTCGATCCTCGCGATCCGTGACGGGATTGCCCCGCCGACCCTCAACCTGCTGGAACCGAGCCGGCCGAGCGTGATCGACCGCGTTGCGTTGACCGCCCAGGAGCGCCGGATCAACGTCGCGCTGTCCAACAGCTTCGGGTTCGGTGGCACCAACGCCTCGATCCTCTTCAAAAGGGCCGCCTAAACCCTTTGCAACGCCTCCGCCGGCTTGTCCTGGGGCTGTTCGTGCTGTTGGCGGTGGCGCGCCTGGGGGACGCACTCGCCCGCCAGCATTTCTACGCGCCCGGCCCCCTGCCCCACCCGGCCGACATCGTGGTCCCGCCCGGTGCGACGAAAGCCGTCGCCGCGGTGCTGCGGCGCGATGACGCCATCACCGGCGGCTGGGCGTTCCGCGCCGCCGCCTGGATGACGCGCCATGACGGCCCGGTGCACGCCGGCGAGTTCCTGCTCCCCGCCCATGCCAGCCTCGCCGAGGTTCTTGCCGTGCTGCGCCATGCGGCACCGGTGCAGCATCACGTCACGATCCCCGAGGGGCTGACCGGCGCGCAGATCGCGGCCATCATCAACGCGGCGCCGGATGCGGCCGGGCACATCGCACCGCCGCCGCAGGGCGCCGTGCTGCCGCAGACCTATGACTACACGCTGGGCACGCCGCGCGCCGCCATCCTCGCGCGCGCTGAAGCCGCCCTGCGCGCCACGCTCGCCGCCGCCTGGAGCGGGCGCGACCCCGCCACACCGCTGGCCTCGCCGCGCGACGCGTTGATCCTCGCCTCGATCGTGCAACAGGAAAGCCCGCTCGGCGCCGAACTGCCGGAAATTGCGGCGGTGTATGAAAACCGGCTGAACCAGGGCATGCGCCTGCAGGCCGACCCGACGGTGATTTTCGCGGCCAGCAACGGCCGCGCCTCGGGCGGCGTGCCGATCACCCGCGCGGACCTCGCGAGCCCCTCGCCCTACAACACGTATCTGGTGACGGGCCTGCCGCCGGGGCCGATCTGCGCGCCGGGGATTGCGGCAATCGATGCGGTGCTGCATCCCGCAGACTCGAACGCCATCTATTTTGTCGCGACCGGGAAGGGAGGGCATGTTTTTGCGGCAACGTTCAAGCAGCAGCTACAGAACATCGCCAGGTATCAGGGAAAGGAAGGGCTACTTTTTGTGAACAAAAAGTAGCAAAAAAACTTTGATAACGTTTGGCCATGGGATCTGGGGGGCGTCCCCGGCACGCCTTTAGGGCGAAAGTTTTTTGCTTCTTTTTTTCAAAAAAGAAGCGCTTTCTTTCTACTTCTTCCTGACGCCGATCGAAGCAAACTTCTTGTTGAACTTCGCCACCTGGCCGCCGGTGTCCACCATGCGCTGCACGCCGGTCCACGCCGGATGCGATTTCGGGTCGATGTCCAGGCGCAGCGTTTCGCCCGGCTTGCCCATGCAGGAGCGGGTTTTGAATTCCGTACCATCGGTCATGATGATGTTGATCTCGTGATAGTCCGGATGGATGTTCGCTTTCACCGTGTCGCTCCAATACGTCGTGAGCCGCCGATTGTGACCGGCAGCGAGGAAGAGCGGCGTTTACGCCGCTTGCGCCGCCCGCGCAAGATAGCGTTTCGCAAACGCGGCCGCCTGGTCCATCGCCTCGCGGGCCTCGGGCAGGAATACCTGGCTCACATGCCAGACATGGGGGAGGTTCGGCCAGACGCTGATCTCGACGGTCACTCCCGCATCGCGCGCCGCCGTCGCGAGCCGGGTGGAGTCGTCGAGCAGCACTTCGGGCTCGCCGACCTGGATCAGCATCGGCGGCAGGCCGGCGAGATCGCCGAACAAGGGCGAGGCAAGCGCGTTAGCGGGATCAGCGCCCTGCAGGTAGACCTCCGCACCTTCCCGCAGTTTCGGGCCGTACAGCATGCTGTCGCGCCTGGTGTTGGCGACGACCGAGGCGCCGCTCACGGTGAGGTCGGTCCAGGGCGAGAACAGCAGCACGCAGGCGGGCATCGGCAGGCCCGCGGCCTTGGCGGCGAGGAGGGTTGCGAGCGTCAGCCCGCCGCCGGCGGAATCGCCGCCGATGGCGAGCCGCTCGGCGGGCACGGCCGCCAGCATCGCCCGGTAGGCGGCGAGCCCGTCATCGACCGCGGCGGGAAACGGATGCTCGGGCGCCAGGCGGTAGGCGGGCGAGAACACCTCAAAACCGCGCACGGCGTAGGCCCCGGTGATCGAGCGATGCGTCTGCGGCGAGCATGCGAAATAGCCGCCGCCATGCAGGAACAGCAGCGTGCCGGATACCGGTCCGGGGCCGCGCGCCCACTCGCCTTCAAGGCCGCCCATCCCGCCCGGCTCGAACCGCGCCCCTTTCGGCGGCGGCATCGCCATGCCGAGAATGGCGCGCGCCGCCAGCGGGTCCGCCGTGCTGGCGAGCTTGCGCTTTACGTTGAACCGCAGGATGGGGTGGATAACGTAGGACTGCCAGCTCGGCATGATGGACCTCTCGGCGTTATGACGTATTCGTCAGGCCCGACGATCACGCAGCCGGGGCCGGCTAGCAAGACGGCACGGAGGGGATGATGGTTCGGGGCTTAGCGATACTGCTGATCTGCCAGCTGGCGGGGACGATCATCCAGGAAGGAACGGGGCTGCCGATCCCGGGCCCCGTGCTCGGCCTCGTCATGCTGCTGGTGTATCTGGTGCGCACCGGCGGCCCGGCGCCCTATGTCCGTGACGCCTCCAACGGGCTGCTCAAATATCTCGGCCTGCTGTTCGTGCCGGCGGGCGTGGGCGTGGTGACCGAGTTTCCCGAACTGAAGGCCAACGCGCTCGCGATCCTCGTCGCGATCCCGATCTCGACCGTGCTCGGGCTGGTGGTGACGGGGATGCTGATGAACTGGTTCGTGGCGCGGCGCGGACATGCATAGCCTGCTGCCGCTGCCGCTGTTCCATGTCTGGGCGTATCTACAGACGCAGCCGCTGCTGGGGCTGACCGCGACGCTGCTGGTGTGGGAGGTGGCGTGCTTCATCGACGCCAGGGTCGGCCACCAGGCGCTCAGCAACCCGACAGTGCTCTCCATCGTCATCCTCGCCGCCCTGCTGGTGATCACCCACACCAGCTACCGGGCGTATTTCACCGGCGCCGTGTTCGTGCATTTTCTGCTGGGACCGGCGACCGTGGCACTCGCCGTGCCGATGTACGCGAACTGGCCTGCGATTCGGCAGAATTTAATCGCGATCCTCGTGTCGCTCACCGTTGGCTCGGTGCTGGCGGCAAGCTCGG
>Ga0116231_10005499_pt1 | contig 24899 bp, 24 predicted proteins | sample S1TSphgellanicum_2_FD_89695 | JGI IMG/M metagenome (GOLD analysis project Ga0116231, IMG submission 89695) | Host-associated microbial communities from peat moss isolated from Minnesota, USA - S1T2_Fd - Sphagnum magellanicum MG | ecosystem: Host-associated > Plants > Peat moss > Unclassified... | reverse complement strand
CATTTTTTTTTTTTTTTTGTATTGACCAAGACTACCTTTTTTTTCTTTTAGCTACTGTCCGTCCCGATTAAGGGGACGGATGAAATGTCCGTCCGGCTTGATGACAGGACGAATTTAGGGGAAGACCACAAAAAAAATATTTAGGCCTTGGATAGCCCAGAATCAATTTTTATTTTTTTTGTATTGACCAAGACTACCTTTTTTTCTTTTAGCTACTGTCCGTCCCCATTAAGGGGATGGATGAAATGTCCGTCCGGCTTGATGACGGGACGGATTTAGGGGAAGACCAGAAAAAATAAATTTAGGCCTTCGACAGCCCAGAATCAATTTTTTTCTTTTTTTGTATTGACCAAGACGACCTTTTCTCACTTTTAGCTACTGTCCGTCTCAATTAAGGGGATGGATGAAATGTCCGTCCGGCTTGATGACGGGACGAATTTTGGGGAAGCTTTTTTTTTTAGCTACTGTCCGTCCCGATTAAGGGGATGGATGAAATGTCCGTCCGGCTGGATGATCACAGTGGCCGAAGGTCACGGGCACCCACTCGTTTTATTAAATCTCAGTATAAAATGCTGAAACTCAGCATTTAACGCACAAGGTTCGAGAGTAATTATAGTAAATTGTATAGGTAGCAGCAGTGAAGGCGCTCAGGGAAAAGCAAAGAGGGGATGAAACTCAGTTTACCACCAAAATTGGTGGAAAAACTAGTTTGGGTCCCAGTTATTTCGTTTTGTAAAATTTCATTCCCAGTTAAGCATTTGATGCCCTATTATGCCGAAACTGGCTGTTCTCGCTCCCTAACCGCCTGACTTTATGGATAACTTTAATAATTGAATTTGCTTTTAGTTGACAAATTATGTGTGCATTTAAGTATCTGGACATTTATGTAGTCTCTAGTAAATTGGGAAATCATTTCGTTAGAATTTTTTTTCATGCAAACCTCTCATGATTAGCAAACTATGTTCCGTACTAACCCTAATTTTTCTCTACAAAAAAAATCTCTTTGTGATGAGAGTCACAATTATTAGAGAAGCTTTCTTCTTGTTGAGTGTGCCTACATTAATGCTCATTGATCATCCTACTAAATACTGTAGTTAATGTCATATGCACCTAATAAACAATGATGAAATTATTTTGCTATTGACAAAAGATGACCCATGCCACTACCCTAAGTCTCCACAATGAAAAGAACACACTCCAAGTGGTAAGTGAAGTCCTTGTCTTGTTGAGTGTGCCTCAATTGATGCTCATCCCCAAATATTGTAGTTAATATCATTATTGACCTAATAAACAATGATGAAATTATTTTGCTAGTGATAAAAGATGACTGATGCTACCTTAGATCTTGAGGGGCCTTTTTTTACAGCTGGCTATATTTAGCCAGAAAGCTATATTTAAAAACTAAAAGTGCTAAAATCAACTGTTTCTTGGGATTTTCAATGGCCAGCTTTTGATCAAAATTTAAGAAAAAATTCCACAATTTCTCTGGATGGTTCATGTAGGCAGCCACCAAAAAAAAGAAAAAGTTTGCAATTTTTATTTTCATATTAAGCTTGTAACCAAATTTGACTAAATCTTCGTGTGGATCATTTCTACTTTGGCTAAATCACAAAACTGAAAATAAATAACACTGATCTCCACAAAGAAAAGGATGCACTCTAAACTTATTAGGTAAAATGTGCAGTCCCGGATTTTATCTAATAACTTATGAACAAAACTTATCATATATTTTTGAAGAGAGGTGAGCATTTGAGACATCATAGCAAAACTAAGTTACCACACATTCCCATTATGTTTCAAAACACTAGATTGTGGTAAAGGCTGCATTTGTGCATAACACATGTATGAAGAAATTCCAATTCAAAATGCAGAGCAATAATTAAAGTATGTTACACACGAAGCCATGACTATGCATATACAAGTTCACACTTGGAAACCCATCACCAATATTCACACTTGTAGTCCATTTTCATTGTTTGTCAATGGGCCTATGCAAATATGATTGGTACTTTGTCGTCTTCTCATTTTGCATCCCTAGCTACTACCTACCTAATCTTGAAAACAATGAGCTCCAAAAGACTTTGATCAGAAGTAGGGTAGTTAGAATCCCACCAAAATCATGATGATATTGACTATGAACCTTGTAACTTGTGCGTCTCACTATTCTTGTGTTGCTCATGACCTCGGTAATTGGAAGGTGAACCCTAAGAAGAAAAACAAGCCTCCTCCTTTTGAACTTGCCAGCATTATTTTAAAACATTGTTTTGGGGGTATGGTGCCAAACCCTACAAGTACATTATAATGGTAAAATAATCATTCTCGTCATTGACGAATGCTAAAAACATAATTTGAGTTTTTGAACTTGTCAAAAAAAAATTTGTTACGTTTCATGGACATGTCCAAAATTGAAATTCATTGATTTTGGGATGTGTTCCATTTTCTGTCATCAGTCATTTTTGCCTTGAAACTTGAGTTGCAAAATAATCTTTGTGTAAAAAAAAAACCCCAGCCTTTATAGACTATTTTCCTAAGGTTCAATTTGGACCGAGGTTAAAATTGGACTCAGTGACCACGATCTAGAGCAAGGAAAGAGTATTTATATTGTTTAGAAGAGACCCAAGACGTTTTAGGGTTTAGCCATTGTACAAGTGTAGGATCTGCTTTACTCAAGGCTAAGCTTATTATATGGGGAATGCCCCGGTGTAACCTTAGGCTAATTATCGATGATAACCGGAGTTACATCCCATTTGTGGTGGATGAAAATCCTCATCCAATGCAGTCCTGACTGTCAGGACCCTTCTTGGTTCACTGCATTCCCAATGGCCGTTCCCTGTGGCGGTGAATGGATATTCGGGAATAGAGCGAACCAAAAAGGCTCCAATTAAACGTGATGTATGTTCGGTTCACACATTGTTGCCAAGGGAGCAACATGATGTATGTTCGCTTCACACATTGTAACAAGTATGTTCTTGCCCTACTACCCAAGGTACTTGTGTGCTACATGATGTTTGGCCATGCTGCAATACCCATTTTAAAACCCTGAAAATGGCCATTGCAAAGCTTATGCAACACCACCAACATATGTATTGCAAAAATTTTCACCCAAAAACAAATTTCGAGGCACAGGAACAAAGTAATCAATCTCATCCACCATCATCTTCTGTCCAAATAACTTCCCAACATGGTTGTCATTCTTTCAGCCAGCCTTTTTTTTCTCCTGGCTATAATAATCAAAAGGCTAAACTATAAATTAAAAATGCTAAAATCAAGCGAGATTTTCGATAGCCAAAATTTGACCAAGTTTTTGGGAAAAAATACAAGAATTCTATACATGGTTCAAGTATGTAGCCAAAAATATATATGTAAATATATTTTTTTAAATTTACTTTCATATTTAGCTTGTAACCACAAGTTGGCTAAAACTACTTGTGGATCATTGGCCACTTTGGTTTGTACATAACAAAATTGAGAAAAAGAATTCAGAAACTCTGTTACCTTACATTGAAGTTTTTTTTTTTAAAAACGTGTGTAAGTATTGAGAGAAGTTGCATATGAATAATGGGAGAGAGAACTTAACAGAGTTGGTAAGGAAGAGTTGGTAAGGAATTCAATCAACTGAACAGAACTCACACAAGTTGGTAAAGAACTGTACAACTACTATAATTACTCTCGAACCCGGTAAAGTGCAGCAGCTGCAGCAAACACTAGGGTGGGGCCACGCGGTGTAAAGCAGCTACGCATACGGGGGGGCCATAGGGTCCAGGAATTGGATATAATAATGTATTTTCATTAATGACAACGTGCACGCTCAGTTGCTGTGTTTATGACACGTAGAGACTCGGGATCGTCGTGTGCCGCGATTCCCGGTCCTCGTCGTCGGGGGACGCTGGCCTGGCCCTGGCCCGCCGTCCCCACCCGACATTCTTGGCGCCTTGTGGATCGGAAAGTCTTGGGAGCTTTCTTCTAAGTTCTTCCTTCCTGCAGCAACGCTGCCTAATTTTGCATGATTTGCCTGGTTTGATTCACCGTCTTCCATTTTTCGCTGCAGAAGATCGATCGATCGATCACCCAACTTAGACTAACTTAGTTTGCTCATGAAAAGATGGTGAAATGAAGAACACATGATGCAAGGGTGGTGGACTCGCTGGCTGTACGCTGCATGTGCTAATCTCAGATCAGCTGCAATTAACGCCTATAGCTGTGTGCCACCTTGATCAGTGGTGATGTTTGAGCAAACCCTCTCTGCCACAACTCATCTCTTTGTGCCAGAAACCTTCTGCTGCTGCTGCTTGATCGCAGCACAGTGGGAATACATTAGGAACAGAATAAAAAACTAAGCCCCCTCCAGCCTTGTCATAGGGTGCATGATATTTTTATTTTCAAAGCAGTTGGTCACCATTTTCAACCTGGACTAATTATAACCCCGTTTTAAACTAACTGGGGGTACTTATTTATTCATTTTTGAATTCATAAGATTTGGGGGTGATTGTCAATTTTTCATTTTTTGGTTGCAATGAGCCATTTTGATCAGTCCATCACAACCAAAAAAAAGAGAAACTTTGAAGGCTCACCACCAAAATAGAGGTTTCTAGTCAAGGTAGGAGTGTCTCCCCCTTGGATCCGCTATATAGGTTTATATACTTCTTCTGATTTTAATTTCTGAGCTCAACTTTGGGTTTACATCTCTTGATCTAGCCTCATGGTTACATTCAGTACTGTGTCATCTTGCTTACACAAAATTGCAATGAATATATCAGGGGCCACCTTGAGGTTTGAATCCCTGCTTCCTATTTTGCACAAGAAAATGACTCTGGCTTCAGCCTTCAATCCGTTTCACTCCTAGTGCCTTTTAATTACAAGTTGGGAACTGGGAATACCAAAAGCTCTGGTTGAAAAGAGACCCTCAATACCCACATTGAGCTCTATCTACGGGGTGCTCATTTTGGCTTGTCTTTTTGTGCCTTGAGAGTGATTTGACATTGAATTTTGATGTGCAACCCTTCATGTTCTGCCAAAAGAACATTATTTATTATGTTCTGCATGTTTTGCTGAATCAGGTTTAAATTATCCCTTTTGTCAATGTGGAAACTGAATGTTGGCTAAGTTACTTTCAAACCCTGAAAAAAATAATATATATATGCCACAAGATGAAAACAAGCAAACAATACAACAGAAACGACATTTGGACCATTGTTGATCATTTCTTTTGTGCTGGACAGTACTTGATGAGAGGAGAGGAGAGGAGGATATTTAGCATCTTCCCTGGCTCACAATAGGAGATGGATTTTGAGCCTTCAGCTCCCAGATACTTTGCAATTTCATCATTCTGAAAGAACCCACAATTAATGAAGTAGTATGAGTCATGTACACAACAGAGTGCTCTCCACCTCCCCACCCTAGCCACCCAAAACTCATTATGTCTTTTGCCAATCATGAGCTCATTTTGTTTTCTTTCTCTCATAGATAGAATCAAACATGTGTAAAGGCACAAGTGCAATTCTTTGGGCCTTTGCTTCTAACTTATACACAACCAAACTACCTTACCCTAAGGTCAGTTTCCTCATTAAACTATAATCCTCAAAATAGTGAAATGAAAGTTTATGAAAAAATGAAGTTGACATGTTGCAAATCATCAGAATTATCGTATGCTACACTCTGAATAAATTCATTACTCATCACAATATTGAAATGGAAAAATATATAACTTAAAAAATTTCAAAACGAATTCATTTTTTGATTTTTTTTTTCTCATTTTGTCAATGTGGAAACTGTTTTTAGGAGATGGTACACTCCCAGCTAATCTAGACTCTCATCATTTCCTTCCGGAGTGCTGGTTCCTATCTCCACTAGTGCTATTATTCACTTGTGAGAGGAGAATCTCAACCTTCCCCTAGAGTCCTAACGTCCAAACCCATATGTATGATCTGGAGGTGCAAGCTCACTGGACCAAACTCCCAGGCATCATCACAAGCCATGTGCCATATTTGTTTGATGGGTGAGTGAAAGTTCATGGCGGCTGTGTACCTTATATTGTTAGTGACAAGCCAGGGATGGGCATCTGTCCACCTACTCGAGTTTTTTTCCTGAGGAGGTTGGAACTTGGAAGAGATGGAGTAGGTTTGTAAGAGGCAAGAGTAAGTTCCCCCCCTCCCCAAAACATTATATGTGCACATAGTTGTTATTGCAGGCAGTACTAAACTTCTTTTTTTCATTGACTGCCCTTTTGCCTGTCCAAGGTCTGTCTGCCAATGGCTAATATATGAGGCCAAAGAGAGTTTGTGGGAATGTAAGTGAAAAGAACTAAGTAATAATGGTTTTGGAACCTAGGATGGATCCAGACCTACAAAAGATAACAATATATTGTAACACGAAGGTGAATTGAATGAATTAAAATGTCACACGTAATGCATAACACAAAAGGGTGAAATTTACTTGTTTTGGTCTAAGATCACCCTTGCACCTAAAATTTGATTTGTATGTGAGCTACGACCAAAGTGGGTGTGTGATGGGAGCTTATTTTGAGTACCTAACGACCTTGTCCTCTGGTGAATTGCTCACCAAGTTGACATAAACTTTCATAACCAAAACAATAGATAGATTTGTTACATCATAGATTTATTATATACACATCAACATGAAAACCTGAGAATGGAAAGTGACCCTTATGCTTCACCACAGCCCCTATGTTTATTGAGGAACCTATTTATTATTTTTATAAAATTGGCATGTGGTCTGGGAGATTTTGCGGCTTCTCAAAGAGGAAAGGAAGCAACCTAACCTAAGGTACTGTGAAAAGATTTGAAGAAATACTTTCCTGTTGGGCACTTGTCCAGGAGTAAGGTTCCACCTTATGTAGTGCCCTATTTCTATGTTTTCAGGCCAGATTAGAATTTTCGTTGCATATCCCCATCCTGTGTCCTCCAATATTGTAGAAATCTGTTGCTGAGTAGAACAGAGAGTCTGATTTTGATGATGATGGTCATTCTGGCTTTGATGTTTGATCTCATCATTGGCCATAAATGCCCATCAAAGTCTTCCAGCTCCTAAATTCAAAGTAGATACATAAATCATAAGAGAGATGCAGGTGGCAATCAGTAATCACATGCATTCACATGCATGGGCAGCCTGCAAAATGAATGTTTGAATTTCACACCCACCTTGCGTGCACATTGCAAATGGGACTTAAGATAAAATATATCATCCAGTAAATGCATGCTGGCAGAAATTCTTGGTTTACACCATCAGACACCAGGTATCAAGGTGAGACATTAAATACCTCCTAACAAGCTCTGTCCAATACATTTTCTTGCTTGTCTTTTTGCACTTGCATGGTTCTGTGTAAAACCGCACTGCACAATTTTATTTGTTCTGTATGCTTTACAAAACATTTCAGTTTTAATGTTAATTTTGCATGTTCTCCTATACCACAACAAGACACCATGCAAGCAAACCAAACAGCAGTATAGAATTCAACTTTGAACAACAACATTATTTCATAAGAAAATAAGTTAAAACCAGTCAAACCCTCCAATAGAATCAAGTGACTTTGTGCAGGGCTGAGCCCTGTTGAACACATTTTCCGTGAGCTTGTTAGGGGATGTTTAACATCTTCTGGTACCAAGAACCAGAAGACATCTAATGAGCAAAACTTCATTGAAGCTCACAAGTGGTCATGTGATCAAATAATGTGAGTATCTTTTTTTAGAGAGCAATGCTACAATTGTGCTCTTCAAAGTTTTATTGTGCAAGGCAGCAGCACAAAATATTTGAATGAGCAAAAACATAATTAATTCACACAATGAGAGTTGATGAAGTTTAATTAAGCTATGGTACAACTTCTGCCCAACTTCTGTTAGGGGAGTTGGGTACTAATAAATTTGAATGCACAACTTTCAAGCTCTAATCATCACCAATATTCTCAATTCATCAGTTGTCCACTCACACATGAGAGGACATACTACTTACAACAACACCCAAAATATCTGCCCTTACCTGTAAGCTAACAGACTGCACAGTTCAGTGGTGTGGAAACCTGAAAGGGAATAGAGAGCCATACTGGGTGTGGGTGGAGCTCCAGTGTTTGGAGTAAAATTGACTTGTACAGAGACTTTTGCATGTCACTTTTTTGTTTAATTTAATGTCACATGATGTGAAAAATGTGCTAAGCTCTTATAAATTTGTGCAAGATATGTGGGGTGTCAAAATAATTTTTAATTTTTTTCTGACTTATCATAGGGATTGGTTCATGTGCGACTTTTCTATGTTTTTTAAAGTGTATATTGTTTCATATCTATTGTTTATTTGTGGGGTGAGAGAGAAGTAAACATTTCATATTTGAATTCAAAATTTGATAGTTAGTGATATTATCTCAAATTTAGTGAATTGCTGGACCTACTTTTAAGTTAAATCATGAGCACCATTCATTGCACATCAAAAAAAAAAAAAAAATTACAAAAATGTGTCCTTTGTTTCAAAAAGGTGCTGGTCTCTAGTCTCTACCAGTGTTGAGTGGGTATTTGATTTTATAACAAATTGCTTTTTCCAATTTTCTATGGTTCTTTTTCCATTAAGTTGTTCTGATCACTGTTACATACAATATGTTGCTGTCACAAGAGTCTAATAGAAAGCCAACAAAATGAAGCCTTGTTTCTTGCTTTCTTGTTTCATGGATGGGCATTCTCAATTGCGGGAAAATTTTAAATGGACTAAAAAACACTTTTATTTGTAAGGAATATCTAACGAACTTGTTAAAAAAGATGATCCCAAAAAAAAAAATGATGGGTGCCATGCTCTAATGATTCTAATGTTGACTCATAGATCACAGAGCTCAGCATTGGTCAATGCTGGACCTGCAGAATTGTGAGGTGACAATGATCACAGCTAGATGGAACAAATGTAACCAAAAGTTGTTGGGGCTGAATCCATAATGACACCACCACTATAGAAAGAGGCCCTACAAACCAATAGAAGGTTTGTTTTCGTCATAGTGTTGGGATCATAACATATTGTGTGCTATGATCACATCAGCCTAATGAAAAGCTATTGAAATGGGGTTTTGTTTCTTGTTGCATGGATTGAAAAGTATTGTCATCACGACAACATACAACATGTCGCGAGCACATCAGTCTCATGAAAGAATATTGAAATGGTGTTTTGTTTCTTGTTGCATCATCAGAGAATTGTTGGAATCCCAACAAATTATGTGTTGTGATCGCATCAACCTAATGGAAAGTTACTTAAATGGGACCATATTTCCTGTTGCATGGACAAACATTTTCCATTGGAAGGTTTGAATAGGGTTGAAAATTTGTAAAGAACCAATTGGGAACATTTCAGACATAAGGAATCTTTAGAAAAAGAATACAAGTTCTGATTTTTTAAATGACAGATGTCACCATGTAATGATTCAGAGTTGACTCATAGTTTTCACAACTTTACATTTGGTCCATGTTTGACTAGAGTTTTGAGGTGACTGCAAGCATAACTAGATGAAATAATGCAATGGAAAGATGTTATTAGGACAAATTTTATTACCATGGTGATCTAATGGAAAGAGGTAAACAAAACCATTTTTTCCAAGGTTTTGAAGAAAACCCAAAATCAAAGAATGATCAATTTTAGTTATTTCAACAACCTCAAAGAATCAATAGTTTGCATGAAAGAAGCAATAGTTATAAGGGTGATCATTTTACTTTTATCAAAAGTTTGAAAAATGATTCCCTGAAAACCATAATTATAAACCCCAAAAACCACCTTAATAACCATTACCGATTCCTTGGTTTGGCAGGTTATAGCCACTGGTTTAAGAACTGGACTTAAACTGAATTCCCAGTTCTACTTGGGTTTGAAAAGAAGACTAGAACCATAGGTTAATATTAAGGTTAACTAGTAGTTAATTATCGGTTCTAGTTGAAGTTCTACTGGTACAAGTTCTAAGAATGAGAATTTTTTTCTTAAGAACTGGAGCGGGAATTGAATTCACAGTTCCATTTATTTTTTAGAACCAGAATTGGAGGTTCTTCATAAAAGTAAAGAACCACCCAACACTAGTCTGTTCCTGTTTAGCATAACTGCTCAACACTTGGTCTCTACTAGTATTAGGAGAAGTAGTTTAAATTAGGAGGCAATTGCAGTATGAAGAATCAGTGAAAATTCAGAGCTTCATTGTACCTCCTCTACAAAGCTAAATTTATACAAACTCTCTTTTACTACTGTGAGAGAATTTTCGACAACCCCCTTCTCCACTTGTTCTTTAGTCCCTTCAGAGAAGAAGAGGGTAAGACTGACCCCAGTGCACTATCGAACATGGATGGCAAATGTTCACAAAACAGTTTTCTGTTGGGTTTAATTTGTTAAAGAGCATGAGGTGAAGGTTACTGTGAACCTAAAACATACATTAATCATGGGGCATATGAGAAGCAAGGCTCTTACATCTCTACTCATTACAATTGAGAAGGATCTTGAGCCTACCACATACATACTCTGGAGAAATTAGGGTTTCCTTTTTTCAACTCTGTTTACAAATAAAGTTTTGCAGGGTTTTGATGAATACTGATAATATTCTTCATCTTTTCTGCAAGGGATATGCATGGAAATAATGCGAAAATTCGCCAAAAAAAACAAAACCAGTGCCCTGCAAATAAAAGAAGAAATATCTCAGAGTGCACTACAACTATGGCATGCATGGCAAAGACACAGTTGAACCTAAGAAGATGAGGGTGAAATGCAGAATCAGGGCAGAATCTCTCCTCAGTGACAATTATGTGACATAATCATTCACCAGAGATGTTAACCCTAAATGGTCATGATTTCAGTGGATTTATCTGTTTGTAAGGATATCTGATATTCAACAATATGGCAGATAGAGAGGCATGGGGGGAGCTTCTTGAATAAAATGAAATAAAATCTGTAAGACCTTGCAATTTTCAGATCTTCTGAGGATATACATATTTTGAGAGGGGAATGCCATATCCTGCCAATTCTGGTGCACACTTGGCACTGACATTTGGTTGGTTTAGAATTTGAACAAAGCAACAAAGCAAAAGTACACACAGTATGGGCCAACATTATCTAACTCAGTTACTAGGGCATTTGCCTGAACTTCATCCAACTTCATCCAAATTCTAAGTTTACAGGTCATTTTACTAATGTCAATTGGAGCTTGCACCACAAGATTTTAAGGGCTTTATAAATCATCCAAAGGGGAGAAATGAGTTTAAGGTTACACACAACCCTAGGGGTAACACATTGAGAACTTGAAGGGAACAAGTTGGGAACAAAGGAAAAATGAAAAGAATCCTCTCCCCACACCCTCCCCAAAAGAAAAACTTAAAAGAAAAAAAATCAAGGCACTTTGAGTGCATGCTGAGCCTTCCCATTGACTGCATGAAATTTCTATTTCCAAAACTGTTCATCACCATTTTTGGCCAGGGCTAATACCACCATTATAAACTGGGGGTGCTTATTATGCTGAACATTGAAAATAATTTCTAGCATTTAGATCGGTTTTCTAAAATTCTAGCACACCTACCAAACCCTATTTTCAATACCTTTTAACTAATAGTTAGATAATTAAGGCAAAAAAAATTCAGACCACCAAATCCAACAATTTCATTGGCCATAACATTTTTTCTGCACACGTATACAGAAGCCTATTCAAATAGGCCCTCTTTACATTTGTACACTAATACTATAACCCTCTACAGACAGAGGGTTAAAAAGAGAGGTGTTGGGTGATTGTGTGAACCCATGAAGATTGTGATACCTTTCAACTTTGATGGCTTGCTAGTACAAGCCTCCTCGGATAAATGAGTTTCTTTTTGAATGACTGGAAACCATTATTTCTTAGCCAAAATGTATGCCAATTGTTGAACCCTAATTCATCCTCCGTGGTGCCGTAAAAAGCCGTGTTACCAGAGGAATATCAACCGGCTGAACATCCTCAACCTGCAAATGTCAGTAAAAAAATCATTACAAGTTACAAATACATGTAAATAATAATAATAATAATCTTTTTATATTTTTGGTGTTTGCTAGAACCCATTCTAGAAATCTGGCAAGTTTTACTTGTTATTTTCTCAAAACCTGGTTTTCACCAAAAAAATCCTTGTCATGTGTTAAAATCATACTTAGAAAGGGTTTTCTTTTGGTATGAGATTGCGTAATTGGTTTTAGATTCTAGTTAGTATGTAGTTCCTATTTATTGGCCCCGCCTTCGTGGGATGACACACACGGGTATAGTGCTGATTGAGATTCATTACCGAGCACACTAGCTTCAAGGGATCTTAGCCCTTACTTTGTAGGTTGTCTTTTCCTTAGTTAGTTGATCATGAATACATGGATCCAAAATAAACTTGCAATTTTTGTCCACCAACATTATAAAAAAAAAATTTAATTTTTAAAAAAAATTTAAATAAAAAAATATGTGCCTTCAATTAGATATGTGCTTAAAATAAATATTTTTTCATGGCAGCACCATCGTGAGACAGGGGCCTTGTTTGTTAGGGTACTAGATGGTACTAGGCACCTACTACTACTACTACTACTGGTGGTGCTCAGTAGGGCCCACGAATGCGGCAAGTGTGTGTAGTACTTAGTACCTACTCACAAGCCTTGGTACCTACCTACCTACCAAACGTTGGTAGCTGCCTACTAAAGTTTGGTACCTACCTAGCTTTAAAGGACACCGGTGCGCTGCTGTGGTCGCAAGCTCTTCTCGCCGTCGTCCCTTCTTCCCTCTTCTCCTCGGAGCTTTCCTTCTCTTCTGTCGTCAGCCCGGGGGTTTGGATTCATCGCGTAAGCCCAAGATTTGCAGCTCGCTAGCATCGCGTGCAGATATTGGTGGCTAGTGGATGCATTCTTTGTGTGCCATAATTTCTGAGTCTCGCCAGAAACGAGTGTACACTCTGCAAGCAGCAGCAGCAGCGGTGACGACTAGTTATTTGCGGAAGACTATATACAAAGGCTGCAGTGATTGGATGATGAAGAAATCCTATGAACACAGCTTGGTAAGAAATTTCTTCAGTTGAGGGGAGATTTTCTGGACATGCTGTATGCACAATTTTGTCGCAGTCGGTGTGGAGAAAGTTGCATGAGAATGTCATTTGTCGAGTTGAATTGCATGAGTTTCACAGTATATCTCGACTCTCATGTTGTTGTTGCGGTGTTTATGTGTGTGTGTGTGTGTGCGCGCCTTGGTCCAGCTGCTTTTGGGTAAGGGGAATTGTTGATGATGATCCATGGGGTGGAATTTTGTGCTCTTGGTGGGGTGTGGGAAGTGTAGGGAGAGGAAGAACTGGATCAACCTGCAGACGTAGTACTCCCGCAGCAGCAGCAGCAGCAGCAGCTTGAAGAATTAGCTGGGGTAACAAACTCGCAGTGCGGAGTTTTGTTGCGGAAGTTGTCGAGCCATGGTGGTGGGGAATATTGTGGGCGCGAGAGTTTGCTGCAGAAACCTGTGTCGTCGAGTAGTAGCAGTATGGTGGATTCCAATAGCGAGATGGCGGCGGAAGGGGACAACAGCGGTAGTGGTTTTTGCTCACTCTCTAGCAGCAGTGGAGAACCTCCTGCTGGTGTCGTTGGACAGCTCCAGCTCGCAGTTGCAGTGTCTAATGAAGCCTGCGATGGCCGCAAGCCGAATGTCGATCAGGACGTGTTGGTGATGCCCGGTGATCAGATGATGAGAGCGATGCTGCTGTTCCGATCAGCTGCTGCTGTAGGAGGTGCCAGGGAAATCGAGACTAGCGGCATGACTAGACCCATCAAGACTAGACGCAACATGAGGATATCCAAGGACCCGCAGAGCGTGGCGGCGCGGCACCGCAGAGAGCGGATCAGTGACCGAATCCGCATGTTGCAGAGGCTTGTTCCTGGTGGCACCAAGATGGATACTGCCTCTATGCTTGATGAAGCCATTCACTATGTCAAGTTCCTCAAGCTGCAACTGCAGGTGATGATCAGCTCTCATTCATGACTACTGGAAAAGTCCAGCTTCTAGAAAATGTTGCAATTGATGTCAAGGACCAGCTTGAAAGTCAGATGGCAATCCGTCAATGCACAACTCCCATGACCAGTTTTTTCTCTCATGATCATCTGTCTGTTTGTTTGTGCAGGCGCTTGAGCAATTAGGGAACAGTTTTGATCCCAACTTCACCATGGGTATGCCTGCCTTCCACCCAATCTCTCATCATCCTCCTGCTGCAGCAGCAGCAGCTGCTCATCATGATGATGCAGTACTCAGATCATTGGACATGAACTGCTCAGCATATCAAGTAGCTGCTGCTGCTGCAAGCTCCCCATTAATGGCGAATGCATCACATTCAAGCTCAGACCCAAGTTCTGGGTCTCATCACATCACTGGGCACCACTGGCCCAGGACGTCCTCTAGTTCACTTTGCTTTCCAGACCATCCACAAGAGCAGTTTTGTCATTAGTTACAATATTGCTCAGTCCTTGACATCATCCCAGGATGATCTTCCACTGGGTAGTGTTTTTCTCATTGCTAAAGCTGCTGGTGCTCAAGGTGCACTAGTGCAGCAACCATTGACTGGATTGAGTTTAGAGGCCTCAATCAGTTTACAGAGCTTTCTGTGATTTTTTTCTGACTCTACTTCTGTACATAATCCAGCTCAGAACTCGGTTTACAAACAAACTAACCAAGTCCTTCATCACTGTGGTATTCGCTGGCCTGTTTGAGCTCTACTAGCAGATCAAAATGGCTCCCTGGATGCTGCTGCAACAACAGCAATGCCATGCCTGAATTTAAGGCTCTTTGTCACAGTTCAGACATGAGTGACCTGTGAGATCCAGAACTTCAAGGGGGGAGCTTTCTCCTTGCTTCTAGACTTGAAATTTTTCTCAAGCTGTATGAGATGTTTCTTGTAAATAGTTGGACTTGATATTATCAGACTGTAGGCCATGAGCAAATTCTTTTTGGTTATGCCATTTTTAGCATGTGATTTGCTAGGGTAAATTACAACTGCTGCGGTTTATACAAGTTCCTTTTCCATGACATACACACATGATCATATTATATCATGTACAGTTTTATTGTTGTACAGTATGATCGATTGAAGAATGTTTGGGTTTTTTTCTTTTATCAGTTTCCATTGTTTCTTGAGCTTCTAAATTGGCTCCTGGGTACATTGGTCCTTGTCTGTATCTGGGGACTTGTACATGAACCCAAAGATGCTTGCAAATATTTTGTTATGGGAGTGCTAGATTGGCAAAGGAGGCAGTCTTTTGTTGAAGTAAGATCTTGGGTTAGGTGCATGGTCATTTAGTGTACATATCTTCTGGCCAGATTGAGTAAAATGCACAAATTTCCTCTTTTTTTCCTCCAAATTTCACTGCTTGTATATATATATGGGTGTCCAATACTCTCATAAATTATTTCTGCAACGTTGATCACACTCATGTTTACATATCTGCATAGAAGTTCCACTATTTGTCAATACATGTTTTCCATTCCAATATGGTACCTATGCTGCTTGTAATTCTGATATGCCATCAGAGTGAACATTGTGAACTTATTCTTTTTAAAGTTCTGAATGTTTTCATCACAGATTGCTCTCATGTGATGCTTTGCACAAATTATTTTACAGAGATTCAAGACATTGCACATATCGAGAAAAGTATTTAGTTAATTTAGGATTTTTTAAAACCTGGTGTCTAAGATCAAGTTTTATTACTGAATTTGATACAAATCATTGCTAGCGTCTATTTGTTGGATCATCTTGTGAAGCAAAACATCATCAATATTTATTCTTGTATCATTTGAAAGTATCCAAATCAAAGTTTCTCTCTAATTTTTCAAGTTGCAGAATGATCAATTGTTCATTTTGAACTTTTCAAATTTAACACAATGTAGGTTCAGATACTGCACAAATTATGCACCACATTCTGCAACACTACATTGATGTGTTGATCATTACCCTCCAAGAATGCAGAAGACAAAATGCTCATGCTTCTACCATTCCATTGAACTGCAAAAAAAAACAATTCAAAATTTGTTTGGTTAGGGCAGATTATGTGGAGCGAAAAAAACACTTCAAAATTTGATTTGTTAGGGCAGATTATGTGGAGCATTCCTTTCATCAATGTTTTGAAGCTCAATGATGATGATGATTCAATGAAAGAAACCCAAATGTTGCAAAGCCTCATTCCTCCTCCACAGAACATGACCTAATTATTTATGGAGGATGTGCACCACTTGGCACACAAGCATGTTCATTAAACTTGTGTACACATATGTTATCACACTTCACTAGACGTTACAAAATTTAAAATTCTCAACTCACATGTGAACACTAAGGGAGTTGAGATTGTTAGCCTGGAGTTTGAAGGGACAAATCATGTTAGATTCATGAGTTTGAAACAATGTTCAAAAGCTTTTTAAAATGGTGATAAGAAAATGAACTTGTAAATTTTGAACAAATTAAAATTTTGGGGAGTATTGAGGTCCAAAATCACTTGATTTTACAAAGTATATTCTGAAAAGGAATAGTTTTCTTCTTATAAGGGTTTAAGCAATAAACCTTGAGGACATTTTAAGCCTTATGCCACAACATGAAATCTAGAGATCTTATGTCGAGTTGTACCCTCTAGATTATAATAAAGTTTGAATACATAGTTAATTTGATTAATTCAAAGAAGTTCAAGAAATTTCAAATTAACCACATTAAGCTAGATGTGACACAAAAATATGCTACCAAAAATATCCCAAATTCCATTTGCCTACATGTTGATGCCCAATTTTAGTTTTTAATGGCACTTTGGAAGAGAATGCCTATTGCTATATCATTGGAACTATACTTTGGTGTTCTTATTAGGAAGTTGGCAAGAGGACATTATTTATGCTAGTGCTTAAGTTATTGGGAAGATTGTGAACATGTAAATCCTAAAAAAAGGGCAACAACAAATGAGGGGACATTGCACCCTTCAAGATCAAACCATATGTTGTGGTAATAAAAATGTGATCATGAAAGAGCCTCCATAAGGACACAAAAAACAATGGGCAACGACAAGTGGATGACCATTGCAACCATGACCTGGACAAAACCTTGCAATCAACACAGACATCATGGAAAGAACAAATTTTAGTCTAGAATGTAAGATGTTGTGAACAAGATGTCATGCCATTGTGCTTTGGCTTCATGAACTAGAAAGACATGCATGTCTATCGTTTCCTGTTCATTCCATTTGCATGGTGAATATTTGCAACCTACTTTTGAAGAAAAAGTATCACCATTCTGTTCAGGATATATATCACAATACATTCCTACATAGTTGTGATACACCATTATATCAATCTTATGGTGGGCAATTAAACCTAATTTTGAACATCCAAACATCTTGTTGGACTTCTTGGGCATTTCTTTCTATGGATAATCGAATCTTGTTACTGTGACTGATTTTGGTAATATCATCTTTACTTGAATCAATACCAGTACTATGGAACACCTCCTATTTACTCAGAACTTCGAGTTCACCATTATGCATTCTTTTGTTCACAAGAATCTTTTTCTACTTTAATTTATTCATAAAGAAATGTGTTTTAATGTAATGACAAGTTCAAACATCTCCAGCAGTGCTCAGTATGTGACCCTGCAAAAATATTTCTCACATCCAGGTTTACTCACTCACTTTTTTCCAACCCCACCCATAAAACTAAAATTGGGACATACTACTATCAGCAACACACCTGGACCAATCAACCTATCTAGCCAATCAATGGCAGGTGTTAGGCTTTGTTGTGCATTTTACCAGCCTGTGCATCCTTTTAACAAATGCTGGGCCAAAACCACTTTTCTGATCCAAGGCACATGTTTTCACTTTTCATCATCCAATTTTCTATTGCTGGGCCACATCCTGAGCATCGGTGGAGCTGCTCTAGTAAGCCTATTAAAACAGGTTCACTAGCCACAGTATAATGGACTATAAACATTAACCTTGATGAATTTAGGCTTTAAATACTATGAAATTGAGCTTTGACTGATAGATATGCAGGGTGTACAGTGCTCTCCAAAAGGGCCAATATATTTCATATATGGACTTTGATTGGCTGGTCACAAAGATTGCCCATGAGATAGCATTTACCAGATCCTCACTTGACACTATCCAAGAGATTTCATACTTATGGGTGGCCAATAGAGATGAGGTACACACAATTACATGTGGTAGACATTGGTACAGGCCCACATATTCGATGTGGGTGGATTTACTTTTATAGCCAATCATTTAGAGCACAAGGCCACCATAGCACTCCACACCAAATTTTGGATGAAGAAAAGTCAAAACATGCTGGTTTGGCTCAGCGAAATCATATCAACCCAGCATTTTTGCACAGGATGCTGATGCTGGCAAAAGGCATACAAAGCCTAAGACCTGCTGTTGATTGGTTTGATAGTTTTATTGGTCTTGGTTGGATGCTAGTTGCTAGTAATAGTGTCCCACCTTTTGCAGTCCCAATTTCAATTTTATGCATGAGGTTGGGAAAAAGTAAATGACTCATCTTGGACGTGAGGCATCCACCAAAAGTAAATGACTCATCTTGGATGTGAGGCATCCGCCTACCACCGCACGAGAACATCCCAAACAGCAATAGAGAATCCACTCAAAGACATTCCAGTCATTGCTAAGGGGGCCCATTGTCACGAAAGAGAACTTTGTGCCATCCCTTGCCTTCATTTCATTCATTTCACCATCTGCTCGGGTATGCACATGAAGAAGCCCTGAATCTTTTTGTGTGGTAAGTAAAACACAACAGCAAAGGAAAACAAAGACACAGACATCACTACATGCAGCTGGGCAAAGGAAATTTGCATGATGATAAATCAGCCTGTGACATCCAGATTTGTGCAACACTTGTTGTGGGGTGCTTGCAGAAATACAATTCAAGGAAAGCGGTTTTCAGAGCACACACACCCTTCAGGTGCAAATCAAAGTGAAGGCAAAACAGAGCGTGGAGTAATCAAAATGAGGGCAAAGATTTGTTAGACCATCTAAAAGCACCACCAGTAGAAATGTTTAATCTGCCTACCTGCTATGAAAGCAAACCGTACTCACCAAGTTCACAGAACTCCTGCTGTACTCTTTGCAAATTGTATACAGCCTTTGTTCAGTAGTATCTGCAAATCAAGCTCCCAAGGACAAAAAAGGTTTTTGAATTCATGGGGCCCAACAAAAGGTAGTGGCGGTAATTGTTTTCAAAATTGTGGGGTCTACTACCTACAGACAAGAACTGAGATCTTTCAACATGGATAAGGAGGGTGTAGACAATGTGCGTGTGTAAATCCACAGAGCCTCAGCAGTCTAGCTGCACAAAGACAAACCAAGAGATTTATCTACCAAGAAGCAGAAGGGGAGGGGAGATTTAGCGCACTGGCCAACAAATCTGTTTCACTTGGCAATCATCAGTTTTATGAACCCCTCATACTTGACCTGTCCAGAGCCTTCACTGTCAGCCTCCCGTATCATCTCATCAACTTCTTCATCTGTGAGCTTCTCTCCTAAGTTGGTCAAAACATGGCGAAGCTCTGCAGCAGGAATGTATCCCTTCTTCTCTTTGTCAAACACACGGAAGGCTTCTTTTAATTCCTCCTCACCATCAGTATCCTTCATTTTGTGTGCCATCAGATTCAAAAACCCAGGGAAGTCGATGGTGCCTTTTCCATCTGGATCAACTTCATTAACCATCTCCCGAAGCTCAGCTTCTGTCGGATTTTGCCCCACTGACCGCATGACTGTGCCCATTTCTTTCATTGTGATACTTCCTGCAGAAGAAGCAAAACCACAACATATCAGGGATATGTCAGGGAGGGATAGATACTACTAGCAACCCTCCAAAGGATGAACAAACCCTAGGAGGAGGTACCTAATTGAGGGATTGCAAAACCAGCATGGGGAGAGAAATGCCGCCAGAGACAAAAGAGGAGGAACCCTAAAAAGAAAGAAAGAGAGTACAAAGACAACATTTCCACAAAAACACACGTACCATCTCCATCCTTGTCGAAGAGACTGAAAGCCTCTTTACAGTCGGCAATCTGCTTCTCAGTGAGCTCCCGCACCATCCTGCCTGCCCTACCAGTTGATTGTTTCTCTCTCTCTCTCTCCCCTTTGCTAGGGTTTGTCAAAAATACAAAGCCCCCACTCCACCACCCACAATCTTCCTCTCTGGATGGATGCTGGTTTGAAACACAGAACACGAACCCAGAATATTGTACCCAAAACAGCACAAAACAAAACGCTTGAGGAAAAACCCAAAAAACTCCCACAAGAACCAAGTAAAGGGAAGATGAGATTTCCTTCCTTGAAACTAAGAACCCAACATGAAGCTCGCTTGCTCGCTTGCTTGCTTGCTTGAGAGAGCTCAGCAGGTACACAAGAAAATGAAAAAGAGCAAAATGCGACAAACCCACAACTGACTAGGTTTAAACTCTCAATTGATGTGAATCTGTGAAAGCTTTATTGGCTCTCTGCCTTGTGTATTAAAGGGGAGAGAGATTGCTGAATGATGTAGTAAAGATTCTTTCACTTGTAAAAAACATTTTGAGAAATGTTCATCAAGTGTTCCTATTATGTGTGAAACAGTGTTGTGTGTGTTCTTGCAAAGAACAGCCTAAACTGGAGGTGCCTTACAAGTCCAAGGTTGTCTTTTTTCTTGCAATAAGCCAGTTTGATTGGCCCATTGCAAAAAAAAGTTCAAACTATGGAAGCTCCTCCAAAATAGAAGATTTTATGGGAAAGATGAAGTGCCACTTATTTTGGACCAGCTCTATAGGTGAGAAGGGGAGGACTTTGGCCAAAACATATGGGATTAAAGCGAGGTGCTATTTATGTGTGTAAGTGTATAATTTTCATTTATATCTATGAAAGTGTATCACTTTGGATACGTAAGTGCAAGTGGAAAATCAAGTAAGGTCATTCCCTGGAAAACAGGTGAAGTGCAAGTGTAAAACACCAAAAAATAATAGAATACAATATGAGGAGGATATCACATTTCCCAAGGTCATTGAAGATTATGGTTTTGTATAAAAATTGTGAATGTTGCATCATAACCATCTCCTCAAGAGAATTTTGTGACTTCGATTGCTTGTTGGGTTGTGAGTTTCGACTCGTAGACTTTGACCTCTATTTCATTAGCAATCTATCAATTAGAACAAGGTATCCCATCTTGGGCTTTCATTGGTGCAATGACTCCATAACCTTTCATTGCATGGATGAAAATTTCATAGCCGCTTTCTCTATGTGGATGAAAAGAGGACGTCTCTAGTCTCACCCCGGGATGGTTACCTATGATAACTGGCTTGATTTGCCTACGGCTTGATTACTTGTTACAACTGAGCATCTTTCACCAGCTATTTATTTGTAATTTAAACTTACAAGGTGAAAAAAATATACACAACATCATGCAAGTATAATATTTCAAAAATATATGCATGCACGTCATGCAAATGTAAGTATAAAGCCCAAAATATGCCGAGCAAAAATGTGATTATAAATATATTTGAGTGAATAACTATAAATGATTTACACTTACATGATTTTACATGACCATTTACATTTACACACAACATTGGTATCAATCAACCCATGATCACGCAAATGTTGACGAATGAACCAATGTTAGTGTCGTGTATAGGTGTGCACTTGATCTCAACAATGGTATCAATCCTGGTAGCAAGGACACACTACCAGACTGGTATGACCTGGGGCACTAACAACATGATATGAGTACCAGTGTGGTAGGGAGTGGGGACTAGTGTTGGGTTGGGTTGGGTACCCTGTTTGGAGGGTAATAACCGGCGGTTCAGGGTCAGGTTCTTGTAACCCAGACCCAAGTTGACATCAACTGGGTGCTCATCCATATCCGGGCAGGAATCGCCCATACCAATATGCACATCCAGGCACTCATGGATGGATATGCCCAGATATGCATAATATGAATATGCATATGCATATCTGACGCATTATCAATGCATTCTAGCATATGATTGGTTAGGGATTAGGGTTAGTGTTAGATCGAGATGGAGCTCGCAGCCTTTAAGGTTTAGTGTTTTACACTTTGTGGAGTGCAAAGTGCAAAAGTATTGCTAGCAAAGCTCTAAGTGTAACATGCAAAGTGCATGTCATTTGTAGACCTTGGTTGGACTTGTGATTTGTGATTTTTTACAACAAAGTTTGAGTGCGAAGTGTTTTCTATCTTTTCATATCCTTTGTGTGGTCTTCTTCTCTTCTATCCTCCTTGCTTCAAGTGCAGCTCTTCAACAATGCATCATGCTTGCAATGTTTTTTGTGAGGTGAAAATGTGAATTGGTTTGAGGTATAAATTATGAACATTTTGCATCGGCATCCCGAGGCCATTGCAACTTTGCTTCCAAGTTAGTGTTGCATATTCTACAACACAACATAGTTCATTTGCTTCCTATTTTGGTGTTCAAATTGTTGAGCTTCAAAGTTCGCGTGAGCAATTTGTACTCAAGTGCCACAAGCATCACAAATGGGTGTCTTGAGGCAGGATCATCTTGTGTGTTATTTACCCACTTTTGATGGCTTAGGGAGAATCCCGAGTCTTGAACAAACTAGAAAACTCAACTATTTCAGCAATGTTTTTTTTTTTTCCCCTTGCACATTTATGTCATTACATGCTTTTGATGAGAATTGTGAAAATTTAATTCTCTTTGAGTTTTTTGTTTTCTCACAAGGTGTAAGTTTTTTGTTACATCAGACTTCCATGTTGCAGAATCCTCATTTTCGTCATTTGACTTTTTGGATGGATCTAAGGTGGATGGCTTGAGTGGGTTCTCTCGTGGGGTTGATCAGAACCATTCTCTTGAACTATCGAAGCAAGTTTGTTTTGACAATGTCTTTCCAATGGTTTTTCAAAACTTTGAATAATTTCCTTCATGATTCCAACCTCTCTCCTTCCAAACATGAGATAAAACCTCTTCTCCCACCTTGCCAAAAAATTGCCAATCGAGAACATTTGCGCAAGTACATAATTAAATGTTTGTTGAATGCCAAGTTTGTTATTGAAGTCTACATTTCACCTATAATATAGACTTTAGAAGGATGAAAAAACTAGTTGACAAATCGTTCCACACCAATCACTAAAGGAGGATTTTCCACATTTTTTTGTACACGGCTTACGACTACAACCTTGTCTTGGTGTGTTTTAGTAGTTTTAGGTGTTCTAAGTTTTCACTACAGTTCTAATTATGATGTTTTTGGCACATTGAAATAGGGATGATGTTGAAATCACATAGTACAAAGAATGGACGATACATTTAAGCAGAGAAGTTACGAGGGTACTAGTTTTCACTATTCAATCTTGATTGAAATAGAAAAGTTCACCACCCATCAAGACCTTTTTTTTTTCCCATTTGAGGGAAAACTAACCTATCAAGCTTTCATTTTTTTTGCTTGAAAATCCATTGATGTGAATTTTTTCAACTTTTTTCCTTTTTCCCGGTTGTAATTACTAGTTGCAAATGTCTACTGGGTATTGAAAATCTTGTACATTTTGCATCTATGATCATTTTCGCTCTTCCTATGGGGGATTTCATCAATGCTTGTTACTTAGTTGTACAAAACAAGCCAAAGTCTGAATACACATTTGGATTTGTATTGTATATGTTTTGCATTTTGACATGGTGAGCATGTGACGTGAGAGGTTCCTTGGCAGCTATTGCAGTCTCAGAGACCTTTTCTTTCATAGATTTTGCTATCTCAATTTGGTGTGTCTGAGGCTTAGGTGGGGTGTATGTGGGGTGTGATTGGGGCAAAAAAAACTTATGTTGCATTGGGCAAGGTTCTTTAAAATATGGGGGTTCAATTTCCAAACAAGTTATTGATTTTTTAGATGTTTTCTAATACTCCCCAGTTTTCATGGGAACTCCTTGGAATAAGATAGTTTGATTGGAGGGAAGGCAAATTCGAAACTGGGAGGGGGGAGGACCAAATTTAGGTGAGAAAGTCAGTTTGGTCCCCTGGGTTTTTTCTGCAATATTGTTTTCGTCCTGACTTCTCTTTTGGCCCCCAGTTTTTTTTTGACAAAACTGGGACCCAAAATGCGAAAAAAGGGATTAAAAAGGGTACATTATCTTACAATGGTGAGCTAAATTGCTTTCACCACCCCTACTGGTGGTAAAATCAATTTCATCCTGAATTCTCAATTTGTTGAGGGGCACCTTCACTGCTGCTGTGCTAACTCAGATTAAATTTCTTAAAATCATGGGGCAATTAATATTGCTGTTTCAATATTTCATCCTCACTTTTTGAAAAGTTTGCCCACTTTACAAATACCTAGCATTTGAAGAAGAAAAAAAAAGGGTTTGAGGGTGATTGTGGTATCCAAACTAACAATCAAGCTTTAAGGATCACTCTAATGTGTGTACAATATGTGTTGCAACTTCTTTGTGATGTACCCATTTTCAGTCCTCAAAATTTTGACCTATCTCCGAAAAAAAAAAAAAAACCAAAACATAAAGCACACCCAAATTTTATCATCTTCCATGGGTCAAATATGAAGTAAAAGCAATGAGAAGCTACAACATTGGCCAGGTGAATACATAGCAACCAAAAGCTTACTCAATTTTCAATGGGAAGAGGATATCCCCAGGAATTATGAATTGTTTGAAATTGTTCAACACTCAGGCCATTTTGATTACCATAATACCTTGTCAGCTTCCAGCACAAATTATGTCTTTTAGAAATGCCAAGATTTTCAGAAAAAGCTTTTCTCTAAGAGCTCTTTTTTTTTTTTTTTTTTTTTTTTTGGAAAAAAAATTTTTTTTTTTTTTTTTTTTTTTTTTTTTTTTTTTTTTTTTTTTTTTTTTTTTTTTTTTTTTTTTTTTTTTTTTTTTTTTTTTTTTTTTTTTTTTTTTTTTTTTTTTTTTTTT
>Ga0116231_10005498_pt1 | contig 24901 bp, 14 predicted proteins | sample S1TSphgellanicum_2_FD_89695 | JGI IMG/M metagenome (GOLD analysis project Ga0116231, IMG submission 89695) | Host-associated microbial communities from peat moss isolated from Minnesota, USA - S1T2_Fd - Sphagnum magellanicum MG | ecosystem: Host-associated > Plants > Peat moss > Unclassified... | reverse complement strand
TTCCACTTGTTAGACCCCCCCCCCCCCCCTCCCCCCACCTATATGTTTACCGCCCAACTAGCAAGCACATGCCCCCTTACGTCCTTATGTCATTTATATTTTTACCTACCTATTCATTATCCTACTTACTTACACAATTTTGACATTGACTAATGAAAATTATGCAAAATGCAAGTATTGCACTAAGTTGGTTAACATTAAATTAAACATATTAAAAAACCCCCATGCAAGTTGTTAATGGTAAAAAATTGTCTGATTAAACACCGTGGATGTTAGGAGATGGTAGTATCATCATTGGATGGTAATTACCATCAAATGGCAAAACAATCTTAGGAGAATTCTAAAATGAAAGTGTTTTATGACAACAATATTGTTAGTACAATGAACTACCTTCATGGGACAAAATAATCATAAGTTAATTTTGGGAAGGATTTTAATAAAAATAATATTAATTATTATAACTAATATAATAATAGCCTAATCTATAATAACTTAGTCTAGTTCACCTAGAAGGGCATCCTAGTAACTATTTAGTTACTAGTGATAAATATCCTACTTACCATCTTCTATTTATTAAGGGGTGAAGCCATCTAGTTTAATTAGTTCAAGTGGATAAGGGACGAATGGATTTCCTTTAATTAGCATGTGTGAAAGGGATTAGGATAATGAGATCTAGGAAGATAAGGACTCAACCTTTGTGTGGTGGGCATCCTTCTTAGGTTCGTTATCTATTTCTTGGGAGGAATGAAGGATTTCATTAGAAGATTAGATCATTAGATGATTACATTCATTAATTTTCATGAGTCATTAGCATTAGAAATATGTTTGTGTGTGACACTTTTTTGTGAGAAAGAAGGAGAAAAACATGGGAGAAAGTTGTATTTGTCCTTATGTAATGGATAATGGTTGAAGTTGTATGGATTCTAACATTTCTTCTTGGTATGTGTTTTACTTAGAGTGTGATAAAGGAAGGAAGAATAATTCATATCAAGTTTATGTAAAACTTTGTTGCTCTTATGTATTAGTTCTTCATTTCTTCTATAAGATTTACGTGCCATCCATTATCTATTTTAGTTTCTGGAATAGGAAATACCTTCTACCACAAGATGATAATTGCCACTTGAGGGTAATAACAAAGAAGTAAACTTAACATTGGAGGCTTAATGAGAGTGGAAAGTTGATGTAGATGGTAGGTAGCAATGATAGAGGTTTTGCAAGTGTTACAAATGGTAGGCAACAATTACAAATGGTCTACAGGTGTTGTAAAAGGTAGGCAACATCTATCAAAGGTCTCAAGGCGGTTGTGGGTCTTTTTTTAAATTTGCAAATGACAATATGTGTAGGACAATAACTATTACATGACAATAGTTGTTACAAAATAATAACTATTACAAGACAATAAGTAGACAATAAAAAAACCTTACTTTCAATTATTTTCATCTTTTTTCTTATTCCTTTGTTTATTCAATAACCTTTTTCCTTGATGGTAACTAGGTTGTCGAATTCCATGGTTTAACATTTACACTTGCAGGTTTTTCTTTTCTTCAACACCTCGCCTTGAGGTTGCATTTTGCACCATTTATTTCATATTATAATAATGTAATTAAATAACATAGTGCCTTGGGTTGAAAGAAAAGGAAAGTTTTATTTTCTAACCTAAAATGGATCAAAGGAGGATGTAAGGTAAAGTAGATGTGCAAAACATTTATGACTTTTGCAAAACATCCTTTTTGATATTAATTATTTCAAAGTTGGGTTAATTTAAGAGGGAAGAATTATGAACACATACATTGAGCAAATGAAACTCATTTCTTCTCTTTTGAAAAGGAATGGAAACATTTTTCAATTTGGAGATAATCGAATTAGAAGGTAAGAGAAGGACCAATAAGAGATAAATATTTTCTTTCATTCATTCAAATTCTTCATTTTTCAATTCATAAATAGACCACATCCAAATTTGTTTTTGGTATAATTATCAAGGTTTTTTGTAGTTTCAAAGGTTTAATTTATCAGTATAATTGTTTAAGGTTTTTAATTTATTCCTTGAAGGTTGTGTAAATTTATTTGGAGTTATGGTTTGACTTAGGTTTAAAAAGTTTTGCAAAAATAGTGTCATCACCTTATACCATTAAATTAAAGGTACATCCCCCCCTTCATTTATTCCATTCATGTGTGGTTTTAATTTAATTAAAATTCAATTAAGTTCCTTTACTAGATCAACATGAATATAATTTACATTTTCCTTATGATTGGAGAATACTATTAAGTTAACAAATGTTTAATTGTAGTTCAAAAAATTTATATGTAGTCATTATATTCAAATATAAGTATTGCTTACATGGGATCCATGTATAATGTAGGTTTACTTATTTACAATAGTTATTACTCCCATGTGCAAGTATTGTAGGTGATTTTTTACAATTGTATAAACATGGGTTGAATTCCCAAATTACATTCAATTCAAGTCCAAATCCCAACAAAATAGAAGTAATGCAAGTATTGTAGTTAAAGTAAATTTTCTAGTGTTTGTTAAGAACACTATATGCATGTATTGCAATTAACATGAAGTGACTTAAAACTCATGATGCAAATATTGTTGTTAACATAATGTGGGTTAGGTCTAGTTATGTAAGTATTGCAAATGGAAAAGACTATTTTTTTCAATGTATTTGGAAGACTATATGCAAGTAATGTTAAATTGAACCCAATGTTTAATGTGGGTTAGGGAAACATTTATGCAAATATTGCAATGATGTTTTAAATATGGTTTGCATGGCCCTACATGCATGTATTGTATTTCCAAGGGATCTTGTAGTTTAAGTAAGAGTTTATGTGGTCACTATATTCTTTAAAATGGACCCATATGTATAATTACACATACATATGTCATAGGTTTTTAATCATGTCCATTTTGTATGGTTGAATCATCACATGTTTGTGGGGTTATATCCTATCCCCAACTCACATATCTTAATAATTATAAATAAGTAGAATAATAATATTTATAGTTATTATTTTATTATTTTAGTAAGTAGCTAACATACATTAACTATTATTCTTCTTATTGTATATCTTATTTGTTATTGTAATTATTTTAATAATTAGTATAAATATATTAATGTTCAATAACATAAGAATAATTATTATAAGGCATTTAGTTTCTAAATTATTATTATTATTATCATCCCACTACTTTTAGCTTTTATTAACTTTCATTATTATTATTTAAGAATTAATAATTTCATTGGGTTTAAAACATTTGGATGAGAATTGCAATACGGGCACATGGACCCCAAGAAAAATGCCGTCTATTAATCCAAGCCCCCATTATATGAATTTCCACTCCAAAAATGCAATACTTACATCAATAATATTTGTTTGGTTGAATGTAGGTAGTATAAAAACATTTGTGACCCTTATGTGGGTATTGCATTTGAGGAGGAAAAATCCAATGTGTATTTTATGAATTCTATGGGGGTATTGTAGCTTGTATACCTTCAATTCAATTTTTCTTTTGTGACCCCAATGTAGGTATTGCAAATGTTATGTTTATTCCAATTCCAAATAAACATCGAAAATGTGGGTATTAAATCTTTTGTATTATTGGATATTAGATAATTCATTATGCCAAAAATGGCATGCTATGACTAGTCCTTTCTTACTAAACTAGTGGTTTATACAATTTATATTTTATTAGACTATTGTTTATGCCATTTTTCATTGCTTATACCACTTGTGGTTGTTTATTTGCAAATAAACATCGAAAATGTTGACAAGTGCCAAAAAGTTTCATGGAGAATACTAAAATGGAGAATGTAATAATCAACATCATTATGTCAAAAAATGTTTACAGAACTCCAAAAATGCAAAAAACCTTGTACTTGTTCAATTCAAAGACCATTGTCATTAAAGTTATGAGCTCAGTGATAAACTTTTGCCACTTCAACCACCCTCATCATTTGATGGTGCATGTACATTTGGTGTTGCTCTATGGCAAGATGAACTACATTTGTTAGAAATTAATCCTTTGTGGTTCCATGCAACTTAAATCACAACTACAAAATTAGTAAAAATTAGTTTCAATCTTGGAACTTTCAATTGAACCTAAACTCATGGAAAGATTTGAAGACACATATTATCCATGAATCATTTCCAATGCATGGAAATTGAATATTGCCTCCATCTTTTTGACTCAGGTGGACTTGCTGGATTCACATTCCCACAAAGTAACATTCCATGCAACCTTTGCCTTCTTAAATAAGATTATTTGCACTAAAAGATGGTGTTAGCAAGAACCTCATCCTTTTCAATCCATGAAAAAAAATCTTGAAGGATGTATTCCACACCCCACCTTGAAATGCCAAACATCTTCAACAAATGTTTAGAACTAAACTTAGTCCCAAATGTGGTTTTTTCACAACTTAGTGCCCTTTTGTAGCCTTTTCAAGGTGATTGCATTCCATTGTAGCCTTTGCTCATGCATGAGCAATTTCCTTCTATTCATTTGTAGCAAAATAGATTGAACATCATTCAAAATGTGAACATTCATTGATGTGTGATTTTGACATTGGGGGCTCCCTTCATGGTTGGAAGGCATTCAAGATTGCCCTTCTCAATGAAAGCTAATACACCTTCTTTAGGTGGGCAGTTACTAACCATTTTGTGATATATGTATGACTACATCCACCAACTGTTATAGGACCATTTGGAACCTTCATTGACCCATTTGATGGCCTTCTTTGCAATTTGCAAAAGGGGAGGGGCCTCCAAGAATAATATAGCAAGGGCCATTGGAGAGATTTTTTCATAATGAATTTCATCTAAAACATTGACCCTTTTTTCCCCCTCGATGGATTTGAAACTTGAAAAAATTGTAGATGAAAAAAAAAATCTTCAATTTTTAAATTATTTAGGTATTACATTCACAAGTTCAACCCATTCCCAAATATTGTTCAAAAAGAAAACCCTGCCCTCCTTGTCTCGCATATGTGAAAAAAGGAGGGTGGGGTTAAGATGTCATTAAAAGATAACAAATACAATCCAACAAAAAATATATTGTATTCCATACATGTGTCTAAACCCAATTTGGCTTGTGAATTTGGTGTATGAAAACAAATCCTAACTAAATTGAAATATTAATGCACATTTCAATTTTCACATGAAATGAGATTGGAAACATCATGATTTTCTACATTTGTAGGAATTAACAAAGCTTTTCCTAGAGCTCTGTGTTCCTTACTAAAGACCTCATGGGCCACCCCTTCTCTTAGAGAGTTGTGTATGCTCTTAAATTGTTATTGCATCAACTTCTAAATTTAGTGTTGTTGCCCCATGTGGGGCATCTTCTTCTTTTGGGGCAACTTCATGCTCTTCACACATGAGGATAAAAGGTGGTAAACACTAAATAATAACAAGTTAAATATGGCACCATGTTTGATGCATTTGTAGTACAATAACAAACATGAAAAAAAATTAGATTTTTTAATTGTATGAACACAATGATTAATGTTGTAGGTATTTTTCCCACACAACAATTTCAAAGAAAATAACATGTGATGTAGTGGTTAAAATCTTCCTTTCAACCCAGAGGTCATGAATTCAATCCTTTTCCTTTGTTTTTTTTTGCCAATAATCAAAATGGATGAAATATATATATATAACATATAAATGAATTTTCTAAGTTATGTGCCTTCAGGAAGCAACTTCCTTGGGGAAAAGAAAACTAAGTGTTAGTCCCAAGTAAGTTATTTAAAAAAACAATGTATGTTCCCCACGAAGCAAAATGAAGTTATTCAAGAGCAAAAGAAGTTCCCCGAAAACCAACTTTCACAAGGAATAAGAAAAGTTCCCAAGGGAAAACAACAACTTTTTCAAGGAGCAATGAATTTTCCCCATGGAAAGGCCCAAGTTCCCAGGGGAAAAGGGAAACTTTTCCAGGAAGCAATGAACTTTCCCCATGAAAGAGCCCAAATACCCTAGGGAAACATATGTTTCAAATCATTTTGCAATCATAACCATCTTGTGTTCTTTTTATATAAGCTTGTGACCTAGCATTGGAAAGTTATCAATGAGACCTACAACTTTGTAATTAAAAGCATTTCAATCAAAATTCATATGAAAACATTACAATCACACAAATTTTTGGATACATTTGTTCCCTAGGGCAACTTAGGTCCCTTTCTCCTTCGGGGATCACATGGTTGCTGTTCGAAGCAATTTAAAGTTTTTTTCCTTGAACAACCATGTTTCAATTTCCAAGGTAAGAATATACACTGGTTTCTAGGGGAGGAAAACACACACACACCTTATGTTGATGTTGATGAAAAAGATGATGACAATGGCCAGCCTATTAAAATTTGAAATTTTAATACCAATCAATTAGGTTATTAACTAATTATCAAAAAAAAAAAAACCAATTTGTAGGTAATGAATATTTAAATTGATTAACTAGGTCAAAATTTAATAACTGACCAACATTAGTATTATTTATAATTCAAATAACTACCCAACATTGGTACATAAAAAACCTAGATTCTACAAGATAATTAACCAATGTGAAATTGGACATGAATTTGATTCATTTTCATTCACAATTAGGTCATGACTCATAAGTCATAACAAGCATGGGTTAGGTATCAAAAATCATTTCAACCCCTTTTGGGTATCAACTTGGGTGTAGACACTTCAAATCCATGGATGTGAAATTCACAAACACTAGCCTTTGATTCATACCTTGGGAAATATTTTGTGAGTACTTGACCCTTGCCTCATACCCAATATTTATATTTTTGAAAAACCTATAACCATACTTGACTCGAAGAATAAAATGTGGGGACTTGGCAAAAACACATTAGAGTCCCCCAAAATTGTTCTCATGAAGTACAATTTTTTGCATTTCAAAATTTTGACAAGATGTGTACACCAAATTTGATGAAAATATTGTGAACTTTGGGGAAATTTGAAAATTTGGGAACTTAATGTACTCAATTTTTCAAAAGTATTCAATAAAAGATGAATATTTTCTATGTGATGATATATTTGGACCAAAATAATATTCGCCACAAAGTATGAAAAATGAGAAATATATTTCAAAGTGAGGTTATAGATGATATTTTTGTATGAAAATTTAGGTGAAAAATGAAAATGATATAAGAAAAGATACTCCACTAATTTTTTTTGAAAATTATTACTTTCATTTAAGCATTTTGGTCAAAAACATGTTTTTTTCAATGTTGGTAAGCCAAAAAAACATTTATTATTGAATATTTTAATGAAGGAAGCATTCTAAATGAAAGACGAGAAGATTCTTGAGGGTGGCATAATTTATTGTTTCCATTTTGCTTTCCCTTGTTAATGGAACATGTCATTCAATATGCCACCATATGGTTGTAAAAAAACTACATGTTATATATAGGATGTACATTCAATGTACCCAATCCTTTTAATCCCATCATTGAATCAAAATTAAGTTTGATTTAAAATAAACTTTGAGTTACAGAAAATTATCATGCACATTCTAAAAGCTTTTTACTTGATTTTAGGATTACCAAAAGATTGTAACCAAGAAAAAGTTCATTGTACATTGTCATACTTGCTATATGTCACCATTTTTTTGGCTTAAAGTGGCTAACCTTTAACATAAAGTAAGACAAGTAATTTCTCACCTCTTGCATTTTATGTTAGATTCAAAATTTTGTTATGGTCGTCGTTTGTGTTTTCCAAAGATGTGAAGGAGAATGAGGGATTGTGAGAGCTTCAAAACTATTTGGTTAAGGGTTTTGTGTTCTCTTTTCTATCACCTCTCACCAACTACAAGAAAGCTTTTGTTTTCCATTTATTATTTTTTCTCCTTTTGTGTGTGTGTGTGTGTGTGTGTGTGTGTTTTGTCACTTTTATTACAAAATGATTGTGTTATGAAATAATGCAAGTTTATAGCTTATGACCTTTGCAAAATCTTTATTTAATTTTTAAGCTACCTTTCATGTTTTGGGTCATTTCTTACTAACTACTCATTTTTTCACCTTGTGACCTCAACTTTAAATCAATTACGTGAAGGAATGAGTGTGCGAGAAGCAAGTTGAAACAAGAGGCCGCAAGTTGCAAGCCTTATTTAATATTGCCCAATGTTTGGCCTTTCTTATTTTTCTTATTTCTTTCTTTTCACCTTTCACCAATCTTGACTTGGATTTTGTTTTCCTTTACACTTTTAAGCTTTCACCTTCTTGATAGTTGTTGAAAGAACAAGTGGTCAATAAGGCAAGGTTTTTGTCTAGTGGAGCCATGCCACAAAAATGTGTTATGCAATAATTGCATGTGGGAATGGTGGAGAGGGTTTATTTTTTCAGATTTATGAAATAGTGTCACTTGCCAAGAGAAATATAACATAAATGGTGTGGTGTAGACTAAACACCTAGTGCGATGTAGACTTCTTGGCCTTGCCTACAAGGCAAGGATATTGTGTTTAGATTCATTATAGAGTATAGTAGCTTGAGGATATAGTAGGTCTATTTTTATACTAGGATTTTTGAAAGATGATATTTTGGCTTGTGTTGACACTTGACATTAGTTTCATTGGGACAATGTTTTTTGACATTGTAATGAATAATAGAGAATAAAATTTACTATTGAGTCTTTAACTATGTTTATTTTTCTAAAAAATTAAGGCATTTAAGGTTTCATTGTCTTCTAATTACTTTTACTTATGAAGCCTAAACCTATCACCAATCTTATAAAAAATTTTAGGTCTCTTGTGAACATTAATTGGAAATAATTTTCAACTAACAATTGATAGGTTTTTAATTTACGTTAATAGCTATGTCATTCCCCCTAGTGGAAAGATAAAGGAAATGTGACCTTTTTATAACATGACATAGCCAAAGGCTAACAAAAGATATATGAAAAATTAGATAATCATAATGTCAATTGTATGTTACTAAGCATGGAGCTCAACTTTTGTGACCACATCCAAAATGCTAAGATTGGAATCACAATCACTATTAAAAAACAATTGAGTACAAAACAATACCAATTTTCCCATCATTAAAATTTCCCCCCTTTATGAATCATCTTCATTAGAAATCAACTTTGCCACCTTTTAATCAACCTCCCTCCCTCTTTCAACTAATAGTTGATCAACCCAAAAACAAATTTCAACCATCAATCCTAAGCATTTGGACATAAAAAAATTGGCACTAATGTTTATAATTTCCACCACAAGCTATTAGCAATAAAAGGAGTCTATCATAATAGTTATTAGTGGTGGTGAGTGACCAACAAATGCACCATGAGGGATGGTTGGTGGGTGGGTAGGAAACATATTTCATTGGTTTTGATTCCCCTTGTATCTTAACCACATTGGTTATCTAAGTTGTTATTTTTATTACATGCCTATTGGCCCGCTAGCCCTTTCCTATTTAGTAACCATTTACATGCATCTACTTACCTAACTTACTGCAATTAAGTACTGATGTTATGTTGTTATGTGAATTATAAAAAAAGGATAGTTTCAATTTTTTAATTATTTTAAAATTCAAGAATTTTTAAATTTCATTCGTAAAAAAAAAAAAGAATCAAAGAACCCAATTTTTAAAATTATTTCAAAAAATTACACAACCAATTTAGTTTCCATGAAATATTTAACAATTTTATGGCTAATTATTTGATTTTTCAAAAAAAGTTGAAAATTGTGCTTATATACCATAACCACATATTTTATTTTTGAAAATCATGGTTAGAATCCTAAGAACCACCTCAATAACCTCAAAGGTTTGTTCCAATGTTTGTTAGTCACTATTTTTTTCATAAAATTAGGCAATTTTCATTTTAAAAAAAAATGGGTCCTAGTTAGGTTATCAATATTTGGGAGTAATAATTGTTGGTTATGCATAAAGGTAAGTTATCACATAATTATCCTATTGGTTAATTAATTAGGTATAGGGATTTTTAGATTAAAATTAATTAAAAATTAATGATTTTTTTCAATCATAAAAATGTGAAATGTTTTAGAATTAATAACCTATTTATATGATAACCAAATCACTTGGCTCATTATATTTTGAAATTCTAATACCAATCCATTAGGTTATTAATCGATTATAAAAAAAATGAATAACCAATTTGTAGGTAATTGATAACCATGTCAGAATTCAATAATTGACTAACATTCTTAATGTCCATAATTCAAATAATTACCCAACATTGGTACACAAATAACCTAGTTTAATTATCATGTTCATCCACAATTTAAATCATGACCCATAAGTCATAACAAACATGGGTCAGGTATCAAAAATCAATTCAAACCCCTATTAGGTATCAACCTAAATGTAAACACTTAAAACCGATCAATGTGAAATTCACAAAGACTTGCCCTACATTCATACCTTGAGAAACTATTTTGTGAGGACTTGCCCCCTACCTCATACCCAATATTTACATTTTTCAAAAACCTATAACAATAATTGACTTGGAAAATAAAATGTGGGGACATGGCATAAGCACATTAAAGTCCCCCAAATTGTTGTCACAAAGTATAATTTTTTGCATTTCAAAATTTTGACAAGATGTGTACACCAAACTTGATGAAAATATTGTGAACTTTGGGAAGATTTGAAAAGTGTGGAATTGGACTTACTCAATTCTTTTATTAAAATTCATAGAAGATGAAGATTTTGTATGTGATGAACATATTTTGACCAAAATAATACCCATCATACAGTATGAAAAATGAGAAATATATTTCAAAAATGAGGTTATAAATGATATTTTTCTTAAGGTTACCTCGTTTTAAGGTATATCCAATGGTCATATACATTAGGATTAAGGTTCAAGGACCTTCAATTGTCTTTCTCCTTACCACCTTTTGACACTTTTGCAGGTAATCAATTGTGAATGTTGTCAAATATCAATTTTGCATCACATGTCATGCGTTCTTATGTTGGTGCTAAACTAACATACCCAACACACATTTCCTTAGAATGTGAGGTCTATTTCATGTGTCATATATTTAAGCTATAGTTTAATCATCAATGCAACAAATTAGTGGCAAAAGATATTGAATTCACCTTTTTGTTTGAAGTCGAAATCATAAAAGAAAACAAGTGATTTCTTGCCTCTTGCATTTTACATTAGATACAATTTTGTTGTGGTCATGTTTTGTGTTTTCCAAAGGTGTGAAGGAGAATGAAAGGTCGTGAAAGCTTCAAAACTCTTTGGTTAAGGGTAATGTGTAATCTTTTCTATCACCTTTCACCAATTATAAGAAAACTTTCATTTTCTATGCATTGTTTTTAATCCTTTCTATGTGTTTTTTATTTCACCTTTATTACAAAATGATTATGTGAATTAATGAAGGTTTATGAGTTTATGACCTTTGCAAAATCCTCATTCAATTCTTAGGCTACCTTTCATGTTTTTTGTCATCTTTCATTGGCTATTCCTTTTTTTTCACCTTGTGACCTCAACTTTAAATCAATTATGTGAAGGAGTGAATGTGCGAGAAGCAAGTTGAAACAAGAGGTTGCAAGTTGCAAGCCTTATATATTATTTCCCAATGTTTGGCCTTTCTTATTTTTCTTATTTCTCTCTTTTCACCTTTCACCAATCTTGACTTGGATTTTGTTTTCCTTTACATTTTTAAGCTTTCACCTTCTTGACATTCATCCTTATCATGAACACTTAAAACATTCATGTTAATTAGAATACCACAATCTTTGTAGGATATGATAGTAATAGGAATGTTGACAATTTGCCATAAGAAAATAAAGAGATTCATCTTAAGGCTACTCCATCAACAATTGATGACTCATATGTATAAAGTTACACTTGACAAATTTGCAAAAACAAATGGTTGCCTCAAAGCCTCACAATCAAAATTCATTGATGTGGATTTTGTTCAAATGAACAACAACCAATCAATAAAACTTTTTCGAAACCAAATTATCTAATGCCTAATTTGCCACAACTTGTTGTGAGTTTTGAAATTTTGACATTGCACATTGAGCTAAAGAAAGGTCTCACTGCTTACCATAAATCAAATGGCATAACAACATGAATAAAACTAGATCATGGATGAAGTCGTCAATGACATATAGATGTGAACTCACATACTTGACTAGATGCTTGTGTTCAAGACTCAATAACTTTTCATGTCCAAGGATATATATATCTTATGTAGATGTGTTAACCATTATTGATCTATACATGTTTCATTAACAATATGAAATCAATGTACTTTGCACCTAAAAAATGTAGTTATGAGATTGGGAAGAATTGAGGCCCTTTGATGTTGAAAAACATTGTGTAGGGTTTATGGTTTTGTCATTAAATTAGAAATGATAAGGATGTGATTTGTATGTGTGTTTTTGTTGTTTCTTTTGTGTTTATGATAATTTGTGGCTTGAACGTAGTTAATTCCTACTTTGACCCTGATCGTAAATTCTACACATCATATATCTATGGCACTATAAATCTCCTCCTACCATAAATTTGTAAGTCTTATGTTATGGTGTTTCGTTTTCATTTTTTTCTAAAAATTAGCAAACCTATCTTCAACAATGGAAGTTTTAGCTAAAACCATTTTGCTATTTGGGTGCTTGTTGTTGAACTTCTCACCTAACAACCTACTTTGACAACAATAATTTAGAACAATAACTTGTGGACAATAGTTAAAATATAAGAATATTGTGTTAGTTTGCATTTGTTTCTTTTCATGAACAAGTTTTAGAATCCTTAAAGGTTATAGTAAGCTTGGAGCTTTAATTCCTTTGCATGCGCATTCTTCACACAAGATTAACTTAAGATGTTGAAGTTGAAAAATCCATTAAGGGATAACAATGGATTCCTATGTGTGGCAACTCAACACCACACACAATGGTTTTCTTGGTAATTGTAAAAGCTACATCAAGTGGGGTTAAGGTGAACCAAATTGGTTTGCCCTAACCTCACCCAATGTAGTTCCTACAATTACCAAGAAAACCACCATGTGTGGTGTTGAGATGTAATGCACGAGAATCCATCATCACGCTTTGGGTTGTTTCCATGGTACAATGTACACACTTTGTGTCAAAACTAGAAGTACATATAATATCAAAAGTAGTAACACATAAAATTTCACTAACTTTGAATTCTATTAAAAATCCCATTCAATTGATTTGGCATTGTTTTCATTTTATTTTTTTAGAATGATAAAAACAACACTTACCCAACTACATCTTTAATGAAAGAACATTTTGCAACCTAAAAAGATCATAATTGTCAACATTATAATAACATAATATACTACCAAATGTTTATGTATCATCTCATATACACTTCATGATTTTAAGACAAATTGAAATTTTTGATGGGGAAGATTATTCATTATGATTGTATCTTTGTATATGCAAAATTTCATGGACAAATTCCCGCTAAAACTAGTTTTTTTAATCCTTTTATTACATTTCAATGTTTGTGATGCACAATTACAAGTTTAAAATGTACTGCAAGGGACAATTGAATTTTTGACATGTGCACCAATTTCACAACATTATGAAAGTTTAAGATGTTACCCACCTTTAATTGCACATTTCAATCAAAGTCCCTTTTCCAACTATTTATAAAAATACATTAAAAATGTTTTGTAATGAAAAAATGTGATTACTTTTTGTATACACCATACCATGTAAACACCCTTTGATCGATTTCCAACGTTAGCAATATCCTAAGCTAATTTCATATGAAAAATAAACATTTGAAGGGAGTAAAAACTCCCTGCTTCTTCCAAGGTTATTACAACTTCAACACCTTTAAGCATTTTAAAATGTATTCGTGGATAGAAGCGAACACAAATTAATGCAACTTTCCCTTGTGTTTTGATTGTTTTCTAGTAGTTATGTTGTTATAGATTGTCATTGACAAAATAAGGTGAGGTGAGCAAGCTCAACAACAAGAACCTTATAACAAAATAGTTTTAGTTAAAGGGCATGACCATGGTAAAGTATGCCAATAAGAGATACTTGCTATTTTATCGAAAGTATCCATAAAATTATACCTTAATATATTGAATTCATGAATATTATTCAAGTCAATGATCAACAATTACAAGTTTTTTTAATTTCATTGCATAATATTGAAGAACCACATGTTTTAATATGCATTTAAATACATTTTTTGAGATGCAAGTATTGGAAAATATGTGTCACAATTTTGCAAAATAGAATAACAAGTACATGAAAGTAAAACATCAATTAGAATTATTGTACTTTCAAGTTGATAAAGGCCTAGTGTGTGCACGAATATAGTTTCAACTTTTCATGTTATAGTCATAATCTATCAAATTTTAATATAAAAATATATGAGAAAATTTGAACCATCCAATTTAGAACATATTTTTCATCCATTTTTTTTATATAAAATATTTTCAAACTTTATGTTCAACTTACAATAAACTCAAATGAAGTGCTCTATGATTTCAAAATGTAATTTAAATAAAATTTTAATATCTTTTTGAATGCAAATGTTAAAAAAAAACTGTTTTTGAATTTAAATAATTTTAGGACTACTTTTTTTTGACATGCTTAATCATGCTTGGGCCTTAAAGCTCCCATGATTGAAAATAGTCTATTTGTTTTGCTAGGAGTCCCAAAAAGGAAGAAATTGTGTCAAAAAGCTCCTAGGGATGTTGAAGCTCCCTAAATCCTTGTGAAGATGCCCCAATACATGCAAGTTGTCAAAAATTTAAAAAGCAATAGGAAACTTGGAGCAATAGAACTCTCGGTTTTCTTCTTGACCCACGTGTTGTGGGTGCCGGTTCTGAAGGAAAACAAATTGTGCGACAATGAGAGGAGGCCATTGGATTTTGACCAATTTTATGGTTTTGAGAGTTTGGCAAATTTTCCAAGTTTTGGGTCAAATTTTACTGAATTTGCAAGAATAAACTAAAATTTCAAATTTTGACCAATTTTATGGTTTTGAGAGTTCGGTGAAGATTTCCATTTTTTTGTCATTTTCCCCCTGAATTTGCAATAAAAGAACATAATTTTTCAATTGTTTCAAATTTTGTGGTTTGAAGAGTTGGTGAAAATTTTCAATTTTTTTTGTCAATTCTTTCCGAATTTGCAATATGAAACAAAAATTTCCAATTCTTTTCAGATTTGTGGTTTCAATAGTTTGGTGATTATTTCCAATTTCTGGTATTATTTGTCTGCATTTGCAGTCTAAAACTGATATTAAAATTTTTTGGCCAATTTTGGGCTTTTTAGAGTTTGGTGAAAATTTCCAAATTTTTGTCAATTTTTTCTGAATTTGCAGTAAAAGAACGGAATTTTCCCGTGCCCCACTCCATACCACGCAAGAAAACTCCCTCCCCCCATTCTCCCCCCCGCCCCGCAAGCCCAACTCGATACCAAGGAAAAAACAAATATCCTCCTGGGGTGTTTCAACGCTCATCCTATACCACCCCAACCCAAACCAACTAAAAAAAAACAAAGAAAAACATTGGCGGTCCCCTCGCACAAAAAGGACAAACATACCCCCAATAAGGAGAAAGGCCAACATAAGTTGTAAATATGCTCTTTTGTGGGTGAGAACAAAGGGAACTCCCTTTAATTTCTCAGACAACTTCTAAACTGTCTTTTCCTCTTGTTTGCCCTCAAAAAGATGAAAAACAGATTTTTTTCAACAACACTTGGATGACCAACTTTGGCTATCCATTACTCATTTATTTCAACTTTTTCGGCCTTGCCTACTAAGGCAAGGATATTGTGTGTAGATTCATTATAGAGTATAGTAGCTTAAGGGATTTTGGGCCTCTAGGTAGTAGGTCTATTTTGATATGAGGATTTTTGAAAGATGATATTTTGGCTTGTGTTGAAACTCGAGATTAGTTATAGAGTTAAAATATCTTGAAGGATTTTGATTTCTTTTAGAGGATTTTTTGAAGATTATGTTTATGAGTGGTGAAATATTTGAGTTTTCATAATTCTTCTTTTGCCTTAAGATACTTTTTAATGTAAATGGCAAGGCCACAATGTGACATACCCCTTGTTTTACCTGTGTTTCTTGTGGTGGTTATGGGAAGGCCTCATAGATCTGAATCAATGCTGTAGGTTCTAGAGCAACCAAATGTACTTGAAGCTGGTTATTGAGCCAACCAGATTGGAATACTTCTTCTTTTCACAAAAAGCCCATACTTTCTTCCATACGAGGTGGATGATAGTTATAAAACAGGTATATAGAACAAGTAGAATAGTGGTAGGAACCGAGAAAGGCAGAAAACAATACATGCCAGATCCATCAACCTACCCAAAAACTTTACACTTTGCAGGGACTGTAAACAACAACCAAATCCTTGAATACATCATTGAGTCAAGATCATTTCCAGTAGGTAACACTAGATTGGAGTCAACTAAATGATGCTCTTTGGACACTGCATATGGGTTGGACAGTTTCAATTTTTGGAACCCACAAACAATTTGCAAGTGTGCCATGTGCATTTTACAATTATCCTTGAGTAAGTGTTCTTTCGAGTCTGCTATCTTTATCCAAAGAATTCTCATTCTGCTTGGTCTTATTGTTTTGGTTCCAAGGGTCAGTTCATAAGGGGACAGTCAAGTAGTGTGGCAAACAAATAATACAAGTGTCATTATATGGAGTCTGCTATCAACACAGAACCTCCACTGCCTGAAGTGTTCCATGTATGCTAAGATATAATATATCCCTCCTTGTAGCCCAGAAGTTACAAGGGAAGCAACAGTGTGGGCAAAAAAGAACGGTTTCACACTACTTTGCTCTGCCTGTAATGTTCTTGACCACATCCCAAGTTCTAATAATACAACACTGAAAGCCCGCATGTTGTAAACCTCATGTCACCTGTTGCTTTCCCTTAGTTCTTGTGTCAACACTGTTGTCACTAATTAATCTAAGGGACTTGCTCTTCAATCCCAATGCCACATGCATCCCGCATACCCATGCCACTTGGCCCTCGTGTTGTCCAGAATATGTAACCTTGTGCAAATCAAAAATTTGTCCAATGTCAGGGACACACTCCAGGGTATCCACCAACCATTTGTCAGGAACTTCCTGATGTTCGGTTGATCCATTGGTTGGATTATAGCTCGTGGTTGGAAGCTGGTCCGGAAGTACTTGGGAAGTTGCACTGAGAATCCTAGAGCCAAGTGCGAACATGGGAACTTGTGAAGCAAGCCCAAGTGTAAGTTGTGCTCCAACCTTAAGAAGAATGGACAATACTTGCAACCCTTTCTCAAGAAGAGGTCGGATCTTGTGGAATGTCTCACTTTCAAGCTTCACATTCAACCCCTTTTGTCCCTCCACATCATGAAATCCGTGAATGTGTTCACACATCAAGTGCAATTGTGCATGGTGCAGCCCAGGTACGATGTCACAAGTTAGCAATTTTCCAAGTGCGGTCATGCCCTCCTTTTGAATGAAATAAAAAATCCGCGGGAATTTTCGTTGCTACAATTGCACTGTGAACTCCATCAAGGCATCCAATTTCCTGCTCAACTCCTGTTGCAGCTCATTTTCAACCTTCTTCATTTGTGCAAATTCTGCTTTGAATGCTTCAATTATTCTTTCCCCGACAACTTCTTGATTTTTGATAATTCTATTCTCAAGAGCTTCTAGAAGTTCCTTAAAATATTTCATACTGGCCTCAATGTTCACCAAGGTGGAGTCGTGAAAACCTGATGGAGTACGTCTCAAAACATTAGAATGCACATGAAAATCGCTAGAAGAGGCTTTATGCTCCTCATGGTCTTTGGTGGTTGACTCTTCAACAACCTTGAACATAGAAGAAACTTCTTCCAATTGGGATCTCCGCCATTCCATAAAAGCTGTTGTTTCTTTCTCCCCTAACAACTTGACAATAGGATTGGAGCTTGTTTCAAGCACAACTATTTCTTGGCCATTGGTCCCTTGTTCCACCACATGCTTCCAAGTGTAGGAGTGCTTCATAGCATCATCACAGCCACGCATGAACAGTTCTTGTTTCAATGTTTCCATTGTCACCACTTGATCTTTCCTGAGTAGCCCACCATAATAATCCAATGAGGACATGAAATCGCAAGCAACAACTTTAAGATGACAAATTATTTCCTCTCAAAGGTAAAAGCAATTCAAGTAAAAGGTTCGTAGAAACCTTTTATTTAGTATCCAATGAAATTATCATAGATCACGACATCACAAACTATGCAAGCTTAAAACATATATTTTGTTTGCTTTTTTCTTGCGAATATTTTTTGCTTAATAATTTATTGAATCCTATATTTTTTATTTTACAAACCATTTCTCAACAAACATTTTTCCAATGCCATAAATTTGAACGGTTAATACACTATTTTTGTAACAGTTGGTTTCAAAGAACAAGTAATGTTATTCAATGACCCATGTTGACATTAACCAAAATAAATAATGGGCATATAATGATTTGAAAAATTTCATGTAATTAATAGTCAAGAATAAAAGTATTCTCCTCGATCACATTATCAATTGCTAGCATGTTTGAATATAATGGACAACTACATCAATTCGTGACAAACAAAAGGTTACAATAAATTTGATAAGATTAACCATCAAGTGTAAGTGCAAAACACACCTATATTTCAACAAAGTCAATTCTTGTACACATTGCGGCCGCAATATGCTTTGAACAAGCCAAACACCTCGACATTTATGAGTGCTCTCATGATGTCTCTGTCAATGATCTCCACAGTCTTGTCATGGTTCCAAGAAGAGCGAACTAACACATCGATGTAGTAGCCGACATCACCACTACTTTCCAAAAAGACATTAATGCCCTGGAAGTTGAGAGCGATCAAACCCTTGTTGAGTTTGAAATCAACACTCAATACACCATCTGTGATGAATGAGTTGTGCAATGCCACCTTCCCAAGAAAAACACAAGTCAACATTTAGCATCAATTCTTGAATTTCTCACTTCTTACTTACTTGCAATGTCATCATGTCATTAACAATAAAATGCTCGCCATCCATTGACAAAATTACAAATATTAACACATATTGAACAAGTTTCTTAATAAATTGTTGTTCTGAAAAAACACAAATTGGACCAACTAAATTATTTTAAATAATGTGCAAGCATGTTGATGCCTTACTTGGAGTCGAGGGAAGAATCCTGGAGTGAGGACCGTTCGAATGCGATCCTTGCATTCAAGCCTACGGCCAAGAAAAACCCAATCCGGATTGTGTTTTTCAGGAGGAGGCCATGTCAATTTACACCTGCCTTCAACAATTTTTTGTCTCTCAGTAATAGAAAGATTAGCATCCAATAAGGTTGGAATGTAAATGCCACCATCCAAATTGCCAGGATCTCGTTCATAACAAATGTCCAAATTAAGCATCAAGTGCATGAGATCATTAGGTCCAAGACGGATACCCCTTTTGGAGGGAATATTTCTAGTGGCCCTTGACAAGGATTTGTTCAACATGCATTCCATGTAAGATTTAGAGGCAAACCCTTTTTCAATCTCATGTTGGGTGCCTCTAAAATTGATGAGAAACCCCATTACATCATGACAAAACCAGTTTGGATTGACAACAACAAATTCCAAACCTTCAAAATATATTATATCTCCTGTGTCGTGCAGATTTGCAGCTATTGCTTTCTGCCTCTTCAACATAACATTAGGCTCAACACGTTCGTGTTCATTACTTCCTTGGGTTAAAGTTGGCACTTTTTGAATGCAAAGGTCACAAAAGGTGTTCCAGTTTATCAAACAATCTTTTGTTTGATTAGCAAGTGCACGGCGCATGGTTGCACATGCAGCAAAAACTTGTGGCATCCTTTTTAACAATTGTTGCGAACTTTCAAACACAAAATCAAGCACTTGCCGCACATCATTTGTAGATCGAGCATTTAGTGCATAGATATTAGGAGAAATGTTCACAATATCATTGAATGTTGTTTGTGCATTTTGAACAACTTGTTCTGCCCACTCAACAAGGCCACCATGTAAGTCTTTATCCGCATGTGTCAAGATGACAGTCAATTGAGGGGGGAAAGCAATTGATGTTGGAGTGTTTGATGCTATGAATTGGAGCCAATAAATAAGTTCTTCCTTGAGCACTTTGAGCTCCTTGCGGGATCGATGTTTTTCACCCACATGCATCTCCCTCGTAGGGTCAAATAAGAACAAGAAAGAACAAGGACTGACAACATCACCAAAGTTGGGCATCATATAATCGTGGAAGGCATGGTATTCCTCCTGCCCTGCAAGATCCCATATGGATAGAACAATATCACTATCCTTCACCACAGAGATTTCAATGCCTCTGGTGCGTTCGTCTTGGTTTCGATGAAACAAAATGCCCTTGTTTCGATCTTGCGCCAAAGACGTGTTGAGTGAAAAAAGGGGCATACAAGCTACATGCCCTGAATGCTTTAGAGCATTACTTTGCATCAATGATTGTCGCAATGCCGTTTTCCCTGCAAAAAGATCCCAAGTTATGCTCAATTCTTCAACATATTTGCCACTTGCATGCCATCTAGACGATTTCCTGAATATAACTAGGCAAGCAAAAAGAAAAAGAAATGGGTATCTAATAGAATGGCCTCTCCATGGCAACTCGCAGAATATCCACCCTTGCTGGTCAAATTGTGTTCAAAAAATATAATGTAACACATGACCTAGGGTAGATGTGAGCGACACTTGCCTGCTCGTGGAGAGCCACAAAGGAAAACTCTGGCACCTGTGGAATTGACCAATTGTGGATTCCAATACACAAAGGCTTCCCGAAATTTTGCATTCTGTTGCAACTTCTGCTGAATGGTAGTGAACCTAGACTTACTTTTTGACAATGGAGTGTCCTGCAAGTCCAGATATAGCCAAGGTTTGGTTTCCAAGCAGTTTAGAATTGCGTCATAGAGAACTTGGTGCTCCTGGACAGCAGAGCACCCGGACAAGTCAAGCAATCTGAGTGTATAATTTTTTTCAAGTGCTTGAAGCAAAATGACGATGCATTCTGGAAGGGATTCAGCACCCTTTCTATATATCGTTCCGTGGGGAGGCAATATCCGATGAAAGCTGGCTGGTCGAGAGGCTGCTACCAACTCATTTCGAGGATTCTTTTCAGTGAGAACCAACTCCCGTATCGTCTGGTTTGAACGAAGAAAATTTTCAATAATATTGACGAGGCCCAGAGGAAGAACTAGTCTTGTGAGCGTCTCATTTGCTTGGTGGTCGGAACCCTCATTACGGGAGAAGGCGGCTGATAATGCATCGTCCAGTATCTCGAAGGTTACAACTTGGTTGTAGAATATGTTTTGGTTGCATGTTAGCTCCAGACACCTCAAGTTGGTGTTCACTGCAAGCATTTTGAAGATTTTCTGCAGATGTAATAGCCCATCCCCATGATGGAACTCTATACTTAATTGTTCCAATAAGCTTTGCGATCCCAAGACAGCTGCAAGCTCAGTCAGGTCCCAACGCTCCCAGTCTAAATGGGCAATACCCAACCGTTTCAATGTGGAATTTTGCTCTAGCATCACCCTCAAGCTTGTGTATCCACCTGCTACAGGACGCGATTCCGCAAACCGGCTGCAGACCGTCAAACTTTTTAGGACTTCATTAGATAGCAAAAGCGTGCAGAGGTCGTCCACCTTCAACATGTCAGAGCAAAACGCTACATCAAGTGATTTCAAAGTTTTGCTTGCACCAAGAGCACTTGCAAATCGTTCTCGAATCCCACCACCTTCGACGAATGCCGAAGATTCTACACCCTCTCCTTTTTCCACCTTCAGTGCCTCTAACGTACAGGATGGTGACGTGAGTTCAGCTATCAGTTCTTCAAGGTCGTTTACCTCTCTGATAACCCTCACCTGGACAGCAGGTAGGTCCATGTCTTTCACCGAAAGACACAGATCGCAATGGCTGGATCAAGTTTAAAGACTGATTCAAGCTATGCAAATGGTATGCAGGCTACAGGGCTGCCACAAGTACAAAACAAGCTTTGCAAGTCTTGCCTACCTACGACACTCTTTGCGTCCTTCTCTTCTTCACTTACATCCTCACAATGCAAAGAACTGAGCTTACTATGACCTCTAAAGCATGGAACCTAAACGCAGGGCTCAAAAGACTTGTCTGGAAGGAAGGTGAGAATTCAACCCCTAGCGATTTTTGTGCTACTGTTTCTTCCACCCCACAGCGTGAAAGGAGGTCTCGATTCCATTATTTGGGCTGCAATCAATTGTGTATGACAAGTTGTGAATGGTATGAACGTTTCTCACACATGCCTGACTGTCAGATGGGGTCAGATTTTGGGAAAATACTAAACAGGCCAAAGGAAATGAATGCAGTCTGTACAAAAGTGCTGCTGAAATGTTTTCCTCCAGTCTGCCCATTTGTCCCATCCATATTTTCTCCAGTGACACCCAGGCATGTTTTGCACTTGTAACCTCATAAAATACGGCATGCTTTGCACTTGTAATTTCACATAACATGCCAAGTAATATGTTACATACCCCTTTAAATCCCTAGTATGTTCATAACGTGCAGAACATGGATTCAAAACATGCCTCAGCATGACAAGGTGAAAATCAACCGGGCAAATGGGCAGACTGGAGGAAAAAATAGCAGCAGTACTTTTGTACTGACTGCATTCATTTACTCTGGCCTGTTTAATATTTTCCCAGATTTCGGGCCCTTGCAATTTTTGTGTTATTTTATTTGGGGGTTCTTTTTTAACTCTTAGCCAAGTAAAGATTCCCCATTGTGATGCTTGTTACTACCCTAGTAGCTTGGACAATTCGACACTAATTATATTATTTTGTGAAATGTTGAAATTTCAAAAATTATTTTTTCCAAATCAAAAAAATATTGTGAATATTTAGGATTTTTTTTTTTGGAAATGAAAATTTCAAAATTATTTAATTATTGGACAGACACATGTAGAAACGGCCAAGGTGCTATGGTATAAGCCAAGTCAAGATTGTCATCATGGCAAAGTTTACCCAAGACAGCATAAGCCTGGAGCCCTGCCTGGGTATGGAATACCAAAAGGGCCATACTTTTATCATATCCTTGTCTCAGGGAATATTTCATTAGCCTAGAAGGGGGGATAATATTGTACATTCTCTTTTTTTTTCCTTTCCCAAGAGCCTGTGATTTCAAAGCCCTTAGGAAGAGTTTTTTAATTCCAAGCACATGGTTTTCAATTCTAAGTAGAGTGTTTTTTTCATCCCAAGCACAAGGTTTGGACTTTGGGCCTCTGACGAGGATGAGGTTTGAGAGCAGGTGAAGGGTCTACAAACCTCATCCTCTATCAGCCCATCAACACCATGTATGCATTGAACTTTGAAGCACCAAACGTTGTGATTGAACCCAAAAACCTTATATGGAATTTAAAAACCCTGTGCTTAGAATGGAAACCACATGCTTCGATACACATGCTAGGGGCTTTCAATAGCGGGCTCTGGAAAAAGTAAATAATTCAAAAAATGAAATAATTGAAAATGATAGAGTAGTATATCTGGATGCAGGTCTTATTATCAGAGTAAAGATGATTTTTTTGGTTGGGTTAGTGAGGCCATTCAGAATTGCGTTTATATATTCTCAGATGTCACTCGTCTTGTGAGGTTTATTTGAGTGTTGGGCAGGTGGGTAAAAGCACACTACACCAGACTAAAATTGGTAATTCAAAGTCCATTTTTAGAGTCCAAATCTAGTGATTTAAAAAAACACATTTAAATGGTGTTAAGTTCACTTTTTTTCCATTTCCCAGTTTATATCACCATAATTAATTTTTTTTTAAAACATTGTTAAAAATATGGACCTTGAAAAAGTCAATTTAGATATCGAAATGAACTTTACAAATTTGAATTTTTTATTTTAAATTTTACAATTTTTGAAAGAATTTTTCTTGTTTGATTTTTTCATCTTAAGTGTTATGGTACTTCAATGTGTGGTGGTTAAAAGTTCTAGGTTTATTTTTCAATTCCACTACACAAAAAAAAATTCATAATCATAATTTTTTTGAAATAGATTGGACTAGGGACATTGGATGTACCATCTTTTGTAAAATCCACCTTGGATTGAACATTTATCATTTTAGTAATTTTGTTTTTGGGTTTGAAAGATTAAAATATAAGTTTCAATTTTTCATCTTACTTTTGCCAAGTTTCTCAAATAGATTTTGCATACAATGCAACAATACTTGACTCACCTAAAAAACATTGTCACTAGGACATCCAAAAAAATCCATCATAACATGTTTTTAACCTTGGGGAGTAAGGGGTTTAAGTTGCCCCGAGGAACAACCATGTCCATGGGGCAACTTAAGCCCCTTGCTCCCCTAGGAACATGTTTGTTCCCCAAGGCAACTTAAACTTTTTACTCCCCAAGGAAACATGGTTCCCCCCTTAAAGTAACTTAATCTCTTTCTCCGAAGGCAACTTATGCCCTTTACTCCCCAAGGAACATGGTTCTTTTGAGGAAGTTGTTCTTGGGCAATTAACTTTTAAAAATTACACAAGGACAATTTTTTTTCATCCATTTCATTTGTGAATGAAAAGGTTCAAACCCTAGACCTTTGGATTGTAGGAGGGGATTTTAACCATTGCATTGGTTTTTTTCCTTTGAAAATAACATTAAAATAACTTTAAGCATTAATCATTGTGTGGGTATAGTTTGCAAAATCTGATTTTTTTTTCCTATTGGACATTGTACTATATTGTACTATAATTTTGTCAAGCCTAACATTACATTTAGTTCATTGCTATTATTTAATGTTTGCTAGTTTTCTAGTTTTGATTTTTAATGTAAGAGGTCTTTTTTTTTTTTTTTTGTTTTTTTTTGTCACACCTATGGTAAATCTTTACAAAACGTTTTTTGTTTTTATTTACTTGGAAACTAGGTTTGGTTTTTGTTTTAAAGGTTTTGGTTTTTTG
>Ga0116231_10005497_pt1 | contig 24902 bp, 12 predicted proteins | sample S1TSphgellanicum_2_FD_89695 | JGI IMG/M metagenome (GOLD analysis project Ga0116231, IMG submission 89695) | Host-associated microbial communities from peat moss isolated from Minnesota, USA - S1T2_Fd - Sphagnum magellanicum MG | ecosystem: Host-associated > Plants > Peat moss > Unclassified... | reverse complement strand
AAGGAGTGTGTCACACTGTGGCCTTGCTATTCAGATTAAAAAGTACCTACTTAAGGCAAAAGAAGAATTATGAAAATTCAAATATTTCACCATGCAAAAATATAATCTTCAATAAACTCCTCTAGAAGCAACCAAAATCCTTCACGAGTATCATAACTCTAACACTAATCTCAAGTCTCAACACAAGCCAAAAATATCATCTTTCAAAAATCCTCGGATTAAAATAGACCTACTACCTAGGGTCCAAAATCCCTTAAGCTGCTATATACTCTATAATGAATCTAAACACAATATCCTTGCCTTGGTAGACAAGGCCAATAAAACTCAAGCTCTGCCTTATCAGGTCAGAACTTGAGTTTTTATTAATCAGGGTAAAATAATTAAGAGCCACTTTAGACGACTGTCCAAGGTCCAAAATCTCAGGGCCTGACCAATTTGAGACAAATTGAATCCTTGAATTGGACCTTTCTTCACATTAGAAAAAATTACTTTAATTAATTAAATTAAATAGTTAATAATAATAATAATAATAAAATAATTTAAAAAAAGGTTCAATATAAATAACCTGGAAATTTGTCGTCGAATTCCCTGGATAAATTTAAATGGAAGGTCAGGGAACCAAACCATGGTCAAGTAGCGGTTCAGTGTGTGCAGTGCTTTGAGACCTCGGTTTGGATAAGTTAGCTCTCTGCTGCTCTATGGGTGAGTGTGCAGCAGTTTGCAGTTGTTTTGCGGTTGCAGTAAGTGACCGCCGACGACGAGCGCCATGGCGGTAGCGTGCCTCACACTGGCCTGCTGCGTTAGGCCCTCGTCTGCACTGCTACTTTCCTCACATTCTTCTTCATCATCGCCTGCCTCAGCAGATTCGTCTTCTATCACTACCTTGGTGGGAAGCTTACACACCACCACGGGTGTTGTTGTCTCGGATAGCAACAGTGACGTCGGAGGTGGAGAAGGAGGACAGGCGGAGGAGAGTGCGGGAGTCGCAAGAGGAGGAGCAGCAGGAGGAGGAGATTATGCAGGAGGACAAGGGTTACATGATTGGACGCGGAGGAGGAGAGGCGTCGTCTCGGCGGCGGCGCTGGCGATGCTTTCCGCCTTCTGTTCCAACTGTCCTTCTTCACACGCCTTCAGCCTTGGAATCTGTAAGGTCGGAACTCATTCCATGTGCTTTGTATTTCCTTTCATTTAATTTAATTTAAATTTTTTTTGTGTGTGTTGGCTGTTCTCTTCCTCTTTCGATTTGAGGTTTTCGGGTACGGTTACTACGGAGCCCGAGCCGGAGCCGATCGCAGTCTAATTTTCAACGGGGATTGTAGGATGCAGAAGTTCAAATGCATCGCAATTTGCACGCAAGGGTTGTGAGGAAGTGTTTTGTGTACGGGAGTTGTATTGTGTTCTGAAGTTGCCTCTTTCTGCGGTCATGAACAGCTGGACCAAAGGAATGGCTAAAGGGACAGAAGCAGAAGACAGCCAAATTCTTGTTTGCACCTATCAATGCCTCCCGTGACCGCCTCGACTCTGCCCTGCTCCTTCTCTGTGAGTATAGGTGGACACTAAACTGATTGGTTTGTCATTGAAGTTATTCTTAAAATAACCCTGTCTTTGGCCCCTCTTACATTCTGAAATCCTTTTTCATCCCTAAATGTTGGTTATCCACAAAAGAAAGCAAACTCGAGGCAAAAGAGTAACAGTTTTTTCACGAAGGGGCATTTATTGCACAGCATTCATAGCAGTGACAACAAAAATGAAACCTAGTCAAAACTCAAGGTGAAATTTATTTTATCAGCAACCTAGGGGAAAAAGGAGTTCCAGGCACTGTTTATTACTTCTTTTTTGCTGTCAGGTGTTGACCTCACCTCCCTTAATGGGAAAACTGCTGCTCTTCACCTTGAGTCCTCTTCTTTTGCAAATATCTTTAATATCTGGGAAATATGCTGGAGAATTTGTCCTAGGGTTACTACTTGATCACTATGGGGTTTCTTTTCCCATGCTTTCTAATTTTAGGGGTGATGTTTATACAATCCAGCTGGAGCTGATGGTTCCTCATTTGGGGACTATGAGGAGGCAGGAAAACTAGTAAAGGTGGCTGCCCGAGATTGTATGCCTGCTCAACCAGGTTCTATTACTGAAATCCAGACTCGAACTGGTGTTGAGGTATCTAACTTTAGCCCTTTTGCCTTACCAGCCTATTTATTTTCATCTGAAATACAATCCAGAAATTTCATATGTCTGTCAATTCCTTATCCTTTGCTGCTCATGTGATTTTTCCTGTAGTAGAATGGAGTCTGCAGTGTTACATTTGCTCCACACCTGTTCTCATGACTGGAATTTGCTGGGCCATTCAATGGAATTTGCAGGTGTGCACATTTCGATTGGTTCTAAAGAATGCTGCTTCATTGCTGGATAAAGACGATCCTTTGAAGGTGAATGCAGATGCTGCCTTGGATGCATTGATCAGGTCCACTTTTCCCTTCTCTTTTTGGTGAACTTTGATTTTAGAGTTTCTATTGAGAGCTTGGTCAAGTATGGTTCAGAGAAAGTGGAATTTTTTTTCTTCAATATGAAGTTCTGTGGATCAAACACATTGAAATACAACTTGATGCAGGGTTATAGCTAATAATAGACTTTACATCTGGTACAGCAGAGTAGAAGATAAGATAGACAGCACACTTCCTAGCATATAAACAGTTCTAGATACAACGAATAGTATCAACAGCATTTAGAGCCATTTCATTTGCATTAACATGACTTGGAGGATTTGCTGAATTTTGTTGAGAGGGAACCATGTCCAAGGGAATCTGCAAGTAAGAAAGATTGTGGTTGCAGGTCATTTGTGGCACTAGACAGGCTTCTAGCAGATGGGGCAGCTGGTGCTACTTCTAGGAGGTATGTGCTGAACCAACCCTCTGAACTTTGTGCATCCTCTGAGGTTTCTTTTACAAACTTCAAATTATATGAATGTCTGGAAACTCTGTAGGGCTTCTGGAATATATGAGTAGGTCTTCAATTTTTAGGCAGTTGGAGTGAGCAACATGTTGTATTGTGAAGGGAGAACGTGATGGGTGCACTGAAGGAGACAACAGTGGCTCTTGATTCTTTTGAAAGAGGGGTGCGAAACTGTCTTGGAATTGCATGATCTGTTGAAGTTGTTGAGGCAGAGTTTATGTATTAAAAAGTCCCAGTACAACTCATATGTTGGTTGCACAAGTTTGTATGTAGGTTTGAAGGTTTGACGTGAGGTGCATGTGGACATGGAATGCTTTGCTATTTTGAAGCCATTTTCGTGGGGTGGCGGGGGGTCCCTAAAGTCTGTTTCATTCTTTTTGATAGATTAGATCAAAGTCTGTTCTCTTCTTTTTGATACAGTAGATCATCAGTGTAGATGTCATTCGCAGTCCTAGAATTTGGCATCCTTGCCAGTGATGTATTTTTCCCTCTTTGTTCTTTTTTATTTCCTGAATGCAAGGAAACTAGCTCAGCCTGTCAATTCATTGTACATTTGACATCAGAGGGTATTGGAATTGCTAATGCAGAATGCATGTCCTGATTGACCTGTTTGATAGAAGTTGTCAGATGCTAGTGTTCTAGCTTGGAAGATATCACTCAGTGCTGTTCCTTTGCTGTTCTTTTATTCTACTGTATGCCATTAGGTGGGTATTTAAAGTATCCATATCTTCATCTGTGTAGTAAAGTTTCTAATTTGAGTCGTCTTCATTGGCTTTCACAATGGGCATGTCTTTGTCACATTCTGCGAGCCATTTTCCCTTAAGCATTTTCATACCATTCAGTCTTCACACCCTTCTCCTTACTGATACAAGCCTGTGTTGTAGCCTCCTTTGGTTCCTACTCCCTCAACAAGTCCTTGATCTTGAACTTCAGTGCTATTTCCTCCTCCAGTTGTACGCATGTGCTTTTCTCTCAGATTTTAAGCTAATGTTCTTGCTGGCCTTAGTGATTCACTTTCAGAAAGCCCATTTCTTATTGTCAAGTTGTAATTCTCCTCTTCATGAAGTCTGGGGGTTTGGGCCCCATTAGTCTACTTGTAGGATACATGGAATAAACTTCTGTCTGACATATCTTCTTGCAAATCCTTGAACATGTATGACTTGACAATAGCTTCTTGGGCAAACAAAAGCTGACATTTATATGAATTTGTATAGTCTTATTGGTTTGTCAAAATGTGGATGAGTTCATGTCTAATGGATTACATATGTCAAATTACATTAGAATCACATTGTTTAGGCAACAACAGTTTTAGGCTTGCAATTTTGATCCTTTCCAAATGCCCATATGCAAATCTATAGTGTATTCATCAACTGGAATAACCATATCAATACTCTACATACATGGACATGCATGTCATTTCAAACTTCTAAGAATCACATGTATCAAACATCGGAGCAATATCACATTGACTAAACCCACATTAATGTTGCATGTCTTATAATTTAGTCTTCCTATTAGAATTGTTAGAAAATTCTTGCGAGGATCTATTAGTTAAATTCAAATGATATTTTAAAAATGTTGTTACTATACGATAATTGTCACTTAGCAAGCCTTTTAGCTATGGCCTCATCCGAGGTCCATTATTTTGGGAAGGCCTTCAAACCCCCCCCCATGCATTACCCTTCACATAAAAACCTGGGCACTTTTTTTAATACGAATCGACCGATAAAAATTGCAATCACAATGTGAAAGCAATGGTGAGAAAATCAGTTATGCTTTGGAACTAGCCCTGGACGAGTCTATTACTACCTAACGGAATGGTGGCTAACAGGTGCATTCCATGGTTCATTAAACAAACCATGATCAACTGAATGATAATTGGTGCCCTGGTGATGGAGGATGAAATTTGAGGTCCTGAAGTGGATGACAAATATTGATCAGAGAGAGAGAGTCTAGGTTGACGAACCCATTGGGTCTCACTGTCAGATCTCTAAAGTGGATGAAGAGCATCCTGGAAAGGCGGTTAGTTAGCGATGGGAAGGAAAGCGCTGTGGGGGGTGAAAATGGGCGTGTTGCATCCTTTTCTTTCTGGAGTGGATGAACGGCATCTTCCCAAAGGCGGTTTGTGGGATGAGAACGAAGGCGGTTTCGGGCGAACTAGGCGAAGGAAGGGATCGCAAGCGATGTGAAGCCGCTGTACTGGTCTTTTGTTGCCTGCTGCTGCTAACTGCTCCCCGCAATCTCATTGTTCCTTTTGTCTCCACACTTTCAGAGAGCGATAGTAAGAGGAAATTGGAGAATTCACAAAAATAACATACAAGCAAAGCCGAGACGTTCAGTACAGAAAGTGCTCCGAAAATATGAGGATCATTGCTGTGGTTGGGATTTCGAATTGAAGACGTGAGCTCCAAACGTGAGCTCCCAAGTAGAGTGTGTGTGTGTGTGTGTGTGTGTGGGTGTGTGTGGAGGAGTTGAAATTAAATTCTAGGCTTGACAGCAGGTACTATGTTAATAAATATCCAAGCGCTAGAATTTTCTTCACACAAGTGTGTAATTTGATGTGATGGGATGCATGTTTGTGATTTAGTTTTTAGGGCTTTGAAATTTACTAGACTTCCATTTCATGATAGAAAGAGTATTTTTTAAAAAAGAAAAAGGATATAAAATAAACTATTAGCCCACCCACCCAATAACTTGGCTTCAAAACATTTGAGACAGTGTTATGTGGATTGGAAATTCATTCAAATCCAAAAGACAGCAAAGGATGTCGTCTCCATGTATGCAAAATGCATCAACAACAATGCATTCCCCTAGAGTTGTCAAGTAAGAAATCCTCTCAAGTTTATTACATTAACATGTGAAATATTGTCTATGAGTGATGTTACTTCCACCTCACATTGGCCTCACATGTTGATGACATGCACACACAGTTTTGATCCAATTGTTTACTTGACGACAAAAAAATTCACCCACATGAAACACTATGGTGTTGAACTTGCCTCGTCCAATTAAGATCTTGGCTTCAAATTGCATGTGAATTCATAATCCAAGTTGAAATGAAAGATACTGTCATCTTGGTATTTCAAAGTATTGCAAATGTTGATTCTGCACTGTCTGCATTATATATATATATATATATATATATAATGTGCACGGCTTGCCTACTTGTCACAGTATTTTTTGACATGTGATGGAGTAATAATATGCACTTTGATCTTGATGAACGTTTTTAAGGTGTTCCTTTTGAGCTTCATTGATGGAAAATATATAAATGAACAATTTTTTTACATATGGGACAAAGCAATAATTCAATCAAACAATGCATGAAACCTAAATAATGCTTCCTTGCAGATCGGACACATGTAGAAGAGAGCAACTGAATTGCTTAAATATTCACATTCATATTGTCATATCATCACCCATAATACTCAAAATAACCATCCAAAAACAACATCTTGAAAAGATGTGATGCACAATAAAACTTCTATAACACATTATTAAAACAATGGTTAACAGTAAAGTCTTATAAAATGAAAGACTTGAAATATTTTTGCCCAAAGATTTGATTAACACAATCTTGCACAATGCAGCAAAACAAATTTCAACATCAGATCCACAATCCTTAATGCCTATATATTTGTCCTTTGGGCAACATATTGGATAAGCATAGTAAGATGTTCAGATGTTGTGAATGTACATGATGATTTGATTCGATCTGAGGGGTGGCACTTCAACAACAAGATTGAAACATTTACCAATGCAACCAATACAACAACTACTGCAACACCAAAAGTTTCAAGCGGTATGGTGACCCTTATTGATGGGGACTTTGAATCAATGAATTTGACTGGACAAGTTAGCACAAACACTACAATGAGTTTTGATAATACTACGTCTGCCCTTGTAAACTGGGTTGTTGGCAATGTTATACAAGTTCTTCCCAGTGCCATGTACATGCAATCTCCAAAATGGCCAGGTTCATTTTGTGTGCACTTGAACAATCCTAATTCCACAACTGGAAGTACTTCTGGTTCTATTACAACCACATTGGCCATCAATCCTGCATCAGGAAAAGTATTCACGGTTCAATTTGACATAGCCAAACATCCAGACTCTCCAGTAAATTCAGAGTCTGTAATCAAGATATCTTCTATTTCAGGAGCAACAATCAACGGGTTTGGTCTTAATAAGCCAATCTACAACACCTCGGACACCAGGATGTCAATTTCATGGTCAACTCAAAGCTTCGTCTACACAGGCACAGGTGTTGCAACCAACATCAAAATCGAAAGCATGTCAGAAAAGTATGGATCCCTTGTTGACAATATCAAAATCCTAACTGGAAAGCATGCCCTTAGCACTGGTACCCATTTTGCAGAACTGCACCTATGGCAAAAGATCATGCCCATCTTCACTTTTGTGGCAATGTCACTGGCTTTGAGCTACCCTTCTTTTGGCATTGCTAGTTTGTAACTTGCATGCAAGTTTTGCATGTTATTAGTCATTCATATTAGAGGATTTAATTGCATTAAAAGGACATCATCACTATCACACTAGTTTGACACCTTTTAAATTTTTTTTTTTTAACAATGTTACATTTTGCATTCAAAGACAATAAAGTTATTATGAAACTAGTAATTAATAGTCTATCTAACAATTGGGGGAACACACCTAAATTTAATTTACACATCAATCTTTAACCATTTCCTTTATGACAAATCAATTGAACTATTGGTTAAATTGCCTACTCTAGATACATCATAATTACTAACCATCAATTGAAATGATATCAACAAGATGGTTCACATTTCTATGTTGTACCAAAGTAATGTACTCTAGGAGATTATGTGATGAAACATCCCATTGGACCATATTACAACAACCTCATGGTTAGTGGAATATAATTTGCAAGAGCATGGTTCAATTTTGAGAAAAAATATCATTAATTAGGTCATGCTATTCAACAATCCATGAAGTCTAGGTTGGATTATATAAGCAATGTAGATCCCCTATAAATTTTTGCCTTAACATGATCTAGCAATAGTCTCTCACATTGGATGGAGATTTAAATTTTAAAAAATGAAAGAAAAGTAGCAATTTTCATTAATGAATGGTGCACAAATGGTTTCTAAAACCCTAAAGTTAATTTCCAACCTTCAAGGTAGGTTTTCATTTAAAACTATAGCAATATAGATGTATTTTAAAGATAATGCAACATATTATATGAAATGAGACCTACTAAAATGGATACACATATTATTTCTATGTAAAGAAGTTTGGGTAATGTGGAATAAACATGATATAAGCATGTTCATAAATTCAAATCAAAAAGTTATGAAAGAAATGTGATTTTTTTGTTTGAATTATTATTTTGTTTGTGTTGTAAACCAAAAATAAATTAAGATAGTCCCAATGGTATTTGATCCCAACTAGTTATGTTGAAAGGAAACAATTCCTCTCCTCCTACACAAGACTTTTTAATCTTTATTAATCATAGAAATATAAACACATACATCATATAGTTAAGTGCCAAAACTCCAAGTACCATCATTTGATTTATTATAAGGTTCAATTCATTATTACAAACTAATAGAAATATCATTCAATTTATTGAACTTGGGTAAACATTTTCTAGGATGTTGTGGAACTTGCCAAGGTTGGGCAAGTTCACATGGCCACATAATGACAACTTGAAAGCTTCCATTGTTGAAAAGGCATTGTATGCTCTTTTAACAATGCCCAAGTTCACATTTTGTTGTCCCCATGGTGTTGCTAAATTATGTATTTACAATTATAGTAAAATAGAAAAAAAATCCTCTAAATTTAAACCAATATTAGATCATTTAATCAATACATAGAAAGAGTTGCATTAAAGAATTTAGCATTTAATATTGTACTCTATTTATCTATATCAATCTTTAGTTCATCATGCAACCTTCGGAATTGTCATTTGAATGATATTGTTTGCTCCTTTACAATGTTGTTCATTTGTTGGCTTTGGGTTGAAGTCAACAATCTTTTAATCAACATGATTTTGAGATTAATCTTGATCAAAGTCACATTGTGTGCTATAACTTTAGAAGTTTTGAGCTTGCCATTTCAAGCTTTTTTAGAAGTATGTGACCATACTTATTAAAGGATTCATCAATATCTAACAAATGTTGAATATATTTTTGACAATCTATGTAAATTTGTTCTTTCAAACTTGATTTATGAATGTCTAACGATTGTCAAAGAATTAACATCATGGTAGATTTTTCTTATGGCAACATTTTTACAAGTCTCTTTTCGCAACTTCCATGTCAAGCATGCTTTTTTTTTGAATTCAAAAAATAATTTCTTCTTCACCTTCATTTATAGTTGATGTTTGTCTTAGCCTAACTTTTGTAATGCTTCTTCAAGCCTAGGGTTACAAAATTTGTTCATTGCATTAAAAAAAGAGGTCAATATTCTCATGAATTTGAATAGTTTGTACATCATATTTTTTACATTTGTTTTTAGGTCTAGATTTCTTGACTCAAATTTGATAGATTTGCAAGTCAGTTATTTTTTAAGGTGTGAATTTTTCTTCATCATTGCCATTTTTTTTTCAATTCTGTGCTTGGATTTCAATTTTTACTAACTCAAAATATTTTCAAGATTTGAACAACATGCTTATAATTTATTTATAAGTTCCTCAATTCCAACTTCATTGAAATACTTGAATGTTTTATTTGATGAAGTTTGATGACCCGTTTCGAATCCTTGCAAAATGATGTCTTAAATCCTCACTCAAAATAGTTTACTTGACACAAATACTTTCATGTATTTCATACCTTGATCTCGTCAACTAACCCCAATTCACAAAATCATGTTAATGAATTCAAAGTTTGAATGATTATAATATGTGAATAGGGTTATGGTTCCTCACACCAACCATCATTAACATTCAAACCCATTGGTCCACATACTTGAAAACACATGCACAATACCACAAGTTCATCTTCCCTATTGATTCTAAAGTCAAAATTGCACCTAATTGTGGAAGAGATGTTTGATTTTGATTTAAGTATGCATAAGGTAGTTCAATTATGTCCCAAAACACTTTTTCCACCCTTTTGAGATCATGTTCATAGAACTTAAATGACATTGGTGTATGAACAAGAAAAAGTTCCAACAAGTTTAGATTACAAATGTCAATATTTTTTAGAATCATTTGGTTTCAAGTAAAACAAAAACATCTATGTCCAGATGCAACAAATAGAATTACATGAGGACCTTTAAAACTATATATCGTTACCCTACTCATCACTTCTCAACATCAATCATCGAATTGATCTTTGTACCCTTTTTGCACTTTTCAATGGAGTTGTGGTTGGTCACCTGTGAAAGACAGTTCTAATCCCTAAAGAGATGTACCACTATCAAATGTTTCTCATTTGTGTCATTAAAAAAAAATTATTTGGTAACCAAGTTTTGGGAAAGTATGGTGTAACATTCATTGTAAAGTGTTCCAAATTCTTGGTGTAAAATTCAACCATGTATGAATGGTCCACCCAATTGTGCTCATTTGTTGCAAAGTAGTTTATAATGAAATTTGGATGATTAAGTTTACTTCCTTTGTTTGGTAATGGATTTTGGGTCTAGAAGCCGACTTTGGTTTGAACTTAAACCCCATTATTTTCCAAATAGTTCACAAAATGTTGTTTTGGTAAACTTTAAGGATTCCAAACTACTAATGTCCTTTGGAAGTTCATAATGCTTGAATATTTGCACATCAAAAAAAACTTGGGGCATTTGTAAGATCTTTATGGCTAGGTGAAATGAAGCACATTGTTGTTTAGCAATTTTCATAACCACCATAAATTGCATTGTACTTTTTGCAAATTAAAAGACTTGGCATAAAATCCATTGATTTGAAATTTGAAATGGTTGCAATAATCCTCTTTACTTTTAAATGGATATTTGGTGCACACCAAACAAACATTCACACATGCTTCAGGATTTTTAAAAATTAAATTGATAATAATAATTTTTATATCCCATGTAGTGCATTTGGCACCACCAATTCCATGTGTGGTGCATCATAATATTTTTTTAAAAGTTTAATTCATTTACCCTTAGCTTAATTTTTGGACAAAACCATTGGGTGAAAGCATGGTAAAGTATGCTAGTGAAGGATATTTGATTTTTTATGGAAAACATCCATAAATTAAACTTTAATACATTGAACTCATGAATATCTTTTATTATAATGATCAATAAGAGGAATTTTTTTGACTTCATTGAATAATACTAAAATATTGCATGTTTTAATATGTATTTAAGTACATTTTTAGAAATACAAGTAAATGCAAGTATGTGTCCCACTTTTGAACAAGTGCATGAAAATATGATGAAATTACATTTATAATTGGATTTTTTATACTTTCAAATGGATGAAGCATTAATTTGTATCAATGCGTTTTAATTTTTTTCATATTATAGTCATAATCTACTAAAGTTTTCATATAAAAGGGTAATCATGTCCTTGGGTGGTACCATTAGGAACGTCACACCTTGATTTTCTTGGACCCATCGAACTTTGAAAAATCATAATTAACATTTAAATGAACATTTTCATAATTTAAAAAACATTTATTAGGTTGCATAGATTTTGAAATCTCAATAATATCAAGAATATTGTGTATTTTGATGTTCCTAACCATTGCATTAAAAAAAAGTTTCAAGAATGTAGTGTTTTTTTTTCCTTGAACTTTTTGGTCAGAAACACAAATTTGGAACATGATTTATGATTTTTTTAATGATTTTTTTTCAAAGGTAATTTGGATGTAATTTTAAAAATATATATTTGGTAATTAATTGATTAAATATGATTTAGTTATGAATTTCCAAAGTTGAGGCTATTAAATTTTTAAAGGGCCATTTCAAATTAGGAATATATAATTTTATTTTTTTCAATTTTTAAATTCCCAAATAAACTTCATGCCATATATTAGAGCATGTAATTGATAAACATGAAAAAATAATAATTTATAATTGTGAATTTTTTTAATGAAAAGGGCTTAGAAAAATGATTTGGTTGTTCTTGGTTCCTTAACCATTCGTTGAAGTGGTTCCTAGTGGTACCACCCAAAGATGGGTTCGTCCAAAAGGATGTTTAAAATAAAAAAATCCAACCAGTTTAGAACATACTTTTCATCCATTTTTCTTATACTAAAATTCTTCAGACTTTATGTGTAGCTAACCAGAAATTCAATGGAGTGCACCATTGCTTCATAATGAAAGTTTAAAAAGTTTTGAATATGTTTTTTCATGTTTATACCATAAATATGATTGTGGCTACATGGTGGATACTTTTGTGGCATACTTTACCATGTTTTCACCCCATTACCAATCCATTACCTAACCAAACATTTTGTCGCATTGATTGTCAATCCATTGTTTTTATGTAAGTTTGTTTTTCCACCATTTTTGTTGAATTTTTGGTTTGATGGTGACAATGTTTTTTTTGTTTGACTATTGTCAAAATTTCACATTATAATGTGTGAAACCATCTTGCCATTTTTACTAAATTATGATTTTTGGTGAGAATACAAGCCATACATGACATGTCAATTTATCTAGATGTCTCACATATTGAGCTTGGATGTAAACATGCCAACATCATGTCATTATATGAATTTTTGGGAAATCGTATACCTAATAAAAAAAGATAGATATTTTATATGAGGTAAAATAATTCACCATGAAAATGAACAAGGGAAAAAAAAATACCCGTATGTGCTTAAAGTTTGTCCATATATGGCCCCCAAAAAAAGAAAGAAAAAAGATGGAAACCTTCATGCAATTGACCCACAAACTTGGATGCAACCAACAAAAAGAAATAAAGAAATAGAAGAAAAAGAAATACATGTGACTAAAATGTGCAATTAAAAAAAAAGTTCAAACAAGAAAAGAAAAATGATTGAAACTTTCATACAATTGACATAATGTTAACATATCGGTTGATGTGAGATTATCTCATCATGTTTTTTGAACAACCCTATCATAATACAATATTTCAAAATACATCAAAATACACCACCACATCTTTGTTGTTTACATAATGGTTCCAACTCATACCAAAATATGCAATGATCCACAAGTTCCCATTTCATGCATGAGGCATCCTTGCTTTGTTTCACAAATTTCTTTTTCCATGTGTTTATTAGTTTAGTACCCCAATTGCAAAGTTAAAAAATCAAAACAAATCTCAAAATCCTAATCAACATTTTAAATTTGGAACATTAATGAAATCACCTTGAATAGTTCCTTTCATGCTTCAACTACAATAAACACACATATTCATTCCATTTAACCCCCTACGCACAAATCAAAGAGTTGGTAAGGGGATATTGGTTAGCTACATAAAAGCCCTTAAAAAAGATTAAACATGAAACAAATTATTAAAATAATTGTAAGCTTAAATTCGCTTTGGAGCTCCTAGTCCAAATATTTTCATTCATGTCATTAAAAACATTGGAAGGTTCTACACATTTACATGTGACATGAGGCTAAAAAATCATAGTTGTTCATGGAACATTCAAAATTCACAACAATTTGACCCTAAAGAAGTATTGACGTAATAGGAGAAAAGATGAGTCCAAGATTTCTCCACAATTTGAATGAGTTAGGTTTTTATTTTTCATGGTGAAATAGTTTGATATTTGGGTAATGGAAAGGTTTGCCTTTACGTTATGCCTTTAGAAAATGGTCTATTTTGTTATATTCATGGGTTGTAATGCATAATTTGGGTTAGGACTTGCAAAATAAAATGTTAATCAAATTGTTATGGCAACCCATGTCTACATGTAATAAGGAAGCTGTTTATAACTTCAAATAAACTTGTTACATAAAAATCCAAGTGTCGATTGGTCAACTATTGCAAATATGCAACAAAACCCAACTTAGAATTTGATAATGATCCACATGACACTCCACATTGCAATGATAATGGAATTTGATGAAGCTTTATAAGGATAAAAATTAACATGGAGTTGGGGCTATTTAATGCTTCCTCATTAAGCCATCCCCTTTAGTGTGATATGGTGTTCTTGCCATGGGCATTGGTAAGGCTACCATCCTAATTTAGACAACCATACCATTGTTGTTTTGATTATGCACAAAAATCCTCAAATATTAACATTCTAGGACATTGATTTACAAAATAGTGTTGGTCATTCAAAGTACAAGATCATGGATAGTTGACTATGTTAAACAAAAGACATGTTTAAACTTTATAACCACATCAAATATGAACTTGATGTAGTTTCAAAAATTTCAATTGGCAAGGAGATATTGTAAAACCTTTTTTTTGCACCAACACTAGTAAGATCCAAAGTATAGTTGCATAAATGTTACAAAGGTGTAAGTTGATAACCTTCAAAAGAATGCATATTTTCAACATTGATTTTTGATACTTAGAGCATGATGTCCACCCCATAATTGTAAAGTCCACCTTTACCACAAATGAAATAAAATGTTTAATGTTTAATGTTCCCACCCATAAACATTTAAAAGTTCACTTTATACAATAAATACGATTTAAGTCTTTAATCACATCTGGGCTAATCATTATCATTAATCAAAATCATACGAAGAAAATCCTTTAAAAGGTGTCCTTCATAGCCTTGGTATTGACCATATTTAATGCACAACATGAAGTTTTTCACCATCATGCTACAAAATTTAATATTAGGGGATGTTTATAGTTTTGGGGTGGAGATGCTCTAATGCCTACCATATGATAATTTGGGATGGTTTAAAAAATAATAAGAATTAGGTAAGGTATCAATAGGCGTTTAAGATTTTTAACATTTGATAAACTTGATTTATCTCAAAGAGGGCAATAAATTAACTACAAAAAATAATGATGAAAAAGGAAATTAATTTAATGTAACTTCATTAATATAGATTTGTACATCATGATGAATGGTTATTGCATTCCAACTTTGAAGAGATTTCATGAGTTTCATAACATGAAATTCTAGGTTAGTTCATGATGGGAAACGAGCCAAAAGATGATATGACACTAACTTTTGACGTATATTTGTACAATTGATTCATTTTTAATGGAAACAAAAAATGTAATTAGAAATAATATTTTTTTAATGGTGAAATATTCAAATAGGACATGTGAACATACTAGTACAAAACTAGAATAGAATATTTTAAAAAGTTCATATGGACCTTCATATAACTAAGGTTGTTGATGTATTTAATAAAAATCATAGTTGAAATATTCATAATTTCATATGGTCATAATATTCATGGTTAATTTTTAAATTTTATATCATGTTATGTTTAATTCTTAGCTTATACAATAACATTAATAGTGGTGAATTGTAGGCCCCCACTATACAATCAAGATTTGAAGCTTTCATCACCTTTCAGTTAAAGATCCTTTCAATGATAGCCAAAAAGAAAGAATTCACCTTAAAAGGAAATGCAATATCTTTTAAATTTTCAAGTAAAAAGTGCACCATTTGAAAAATTCCCAAGCCAAAATAAAAGTAGTTTTCAGTAGAATTGAAACAAACTTTTGTTCTTAGAAAAATAGTATTAGGTTTTAATTTACACTTTTTTTTCAAAAGACAAGGCATTTTCTAACCAAAAAAATGGCAACCAAACTTGTGGGACACTTATTTTTTGGGGGCATTCATGGTTGGGGTATTACTTTATGTACATAGGACTCAAGGATTTTGTTTCTACTATCTTTCAAATATAAAATTTGCATGGAATAAATTTAAGTGAAATATTAAAGAATTCAAATTATCATGGTGGTGGTGATTATGCACCAATATTATGGTAAAAAACCAAAAAAGTAAATAATGAATACATGTAGACAACTTGACATGTTTTCTTGCATCATTATTTCTTGCACATGTTGCTAACACTTGAAGCCATCAAATCTATGTTAGGCAATGTTAGGCAATGTCCTTTTTTCGTTATATCATATTTTTTGGTACCCTAACTGTAAATGTCCCCTATTAATCAATATACCATATTGCAAAAGATTAATTCACCTTTTAGAATATATGAACATTATTTATAATTTAATGAATGGCTTTGTTTTTCCCTTGCTCATTTGATTTTCTTAAGTTTCAAAAGGCTTTAAAAGTTGGAGATCTCTTTCTTTGAAATATTTTCAAATTGATTGCATAATTAAATTATGTTATTTGTTGGGAGATTGAAATAAGGAGGATGAAATATTTTACATGTTGTTGGAATCGCATCTTTTAAATTGTCTTTTGAGTTGGAGATGAAAGCGTGTCAAAAAATATTTTTTGAAAGGTTGTGAAAAATCCAACCCTTCATTTGAAGCATAAGAAAATTAAATCTTCAATTGGGGTGTTATATCTATATAAAATGAACAAATGAAAACCCAACTTTTTTCAATAATGGGTCCATAAATAAAACCATAGTAATAGTTTATATCTTCATGGAGAAGGAGATATGAGTTTTTCAAAAGTTTTATGGTCCTTGATGAAGGTTGTTATGACATCTAAGCATTTTTCATGACATCATGTGTCTGTTTGGACTTTGATGTTGCTTAACGTCATGTTAGAATAAAGTAAACCTAAGTCAAAGTGAAGTTGGGCTAACTAGGGAGAATTTGAAGCAATTAACAATCATGTGCATTAGGTTGTTTTAAAACCTATGGCGACCAAAATAACTTTTTTTGCCATAGTCTTTAGACAACCAAAATGATTTTCAAGTTGTGGATCAAAAAACAATTCAGGTGATGATTGAATTTTTTTCAAGCAATGACCAATTTTTTTGGGCAACAAATTTCAATCGTTAAATCAATGGTGGACAATTTGTTTATTGTTATAGAGAAAAATATTTTTCCAGAATTATAATGCTTCTTGAAACATGATAATTATATTAACAAATCTACAAAACAATCGTAATCAAATCAGTCCACTATCTATATTATCATATAAAATTGTATTGAAATTGAAAAAATGATTAAAAATCAAATTTATTACTTTTTCCTCATTAGGTATTCAACTTCACTAGCCAAATTTTTAGATTCATCACAAGCCTTATTCCACTTTTGCCTAAAGATGCAATCACATTAACAGGAGCCACAACATGTGTAATGTTTGTTTTTTTAACACTAAAAGGACTTATAAATAGACTTCAAAACTTGTGAAAATTACATATATTCTGAAATCTTTTACATAAACCTTGATATAATGATATAATTAAAAGAAAGAATTGAAGAATTTTTTGAAGACTTTTAAAAAATATTTTAAGAAATATTCCCCCAAAAAGTAGTTGGGTGTAGTTCATGTTATCTTGTTCGCATGCCTAAGCCCTTTTTTAGATTTTTGAGGCTAGGTTATGCACTTTGCAAATATCCTTGTGCAAATTTGATAGAAACATATTTCAAGTTTACAAAAAATTTCATAAAATTTGGTAGCATATTGACAAGCTTAGGAAAAGACATGGCAAAATTCATGTTCCTTGAAAAGTTTTCTCCAAAACCAAAAGCTTGCAACTCACGACTTATTTTAATGCACTTGTCACCACATTTGAAGTTTGACCATTCACCCTTAACCACATAAGTAACAATTATTTTTCCTTATACTATATTTCCTTGAGCCAAAGCTTATCTTGTGGTTTATGTGGTTTCAAATAGTGCAATGGTAAAATGTTTTGGCATTCAATCAACTCCCAAAATGTTAAGGTCCAAAGCAGACACATCATGAGCTCTTTTTGAAATCCAAATATCAAAGTTGTTAATTACAAAATCACACTTTACAAAGGTTTGTAAAATATATCATTAGTTAATTTTCTCCACCAACCATGGATGTAATCTTTCTTATGAAAATTACCTTTTAAAAGGGAAATTCATTTTTGGACATAAATGCAAAGCTAAACATTCAGACTAGACATTTTCCATAAACTAGATTAGAAAATTGGTTTTCATAATCAAAAGACCAAGATTTGCAAGAATTTATTTCTATTGCACATCATCATTTTTAAAATAATTTTTTAGAATTATATAAACAAGGATCCTCCAACACATTTTTCCTTCATTTTGCTAGTGATTTTTCCACATTCATTTTCATTGAACTATTCATTTCTTCCTCAAACCTTTTTGCAACAATAAGATGATCTACATTCACATGTTTTTTCAAAGACATTATTCTATTTGTTTTATGATATGAAATTAACCCTTTTATTGTTTGTGTTTAAAAATTTGATGTTTTCATGCATTGATTGCATCATTATAGCACAAGATGCAATGCATAATTTGTGGACATTCAACATTAACATCCTAATTATCATTTACACAAAAAAATACCAACATAAAAAAGTTTCCATAATTTGTTTTAAGATGCAACTAAACCCAATCAATAAAATATCCATGTTTTCTTCTTCATTTTTTAGAAATTTTACTAAATTCAATTTGTAAATTGAAATTATCTTTTGATTTTTCTTCCATTTCTTGTTCTTCCATAATTATATCTATCACGAAAACCTTACATGTTTCATTCCCATTGACCCTACTATCATTAGAAGAAATCTTGTCCATTCCAACCATGTGTTTGCAACTAGGGTGCAATTATTGTTGAAATGAACTCATTTTGTGACTACATATGTAATCATCTATGCTTCACTAAATCATAAGTGTTAATAGTCACATCTGTGATTATGAAACAAATGGATTTAGATTGTAGTCATAGAGGCGAATTTAATTTACGACTACCTTGTGTTTGGATAAAAAATTAATGAAACTCAATATACTCTATCAATTATTGTTAGATTCCCTTGTTAGATGGAAACCAAGTCATTTTTTGCACTTGCTTTAACATATTTTACCAACTATACATGGATGATTAGACCACATGTTGCATCAAGTTTGCGATTGCAATTGATTATCAAAGTTTTAAAAATTATATTAATGCTGGCATTGGTGGTAGTTTACTTTTACATTACCACTTAAAGTGCATATTAGAAATTATCCTAGCCTACCTACTAAACAAAAAATACTAGCTTAACTTAAATTTATGTATTGGGTAATGATTTAGCCTATTTGAGCCTACCTATTAGAACTAGTAGATATGTTATGATATATAGGTTATCATAAAATAATAACCAAGTTAGGATTTTGAATTAGGTGAGGATAAAATATTATTAATTATAATTAGAAATTAATGGTCCATGCTAGTTACTATAAATTAGTTAAGTTTGGTAAATTAGGCAGACAAATAATGGCATTGTACATAATATAAATTACATTTATGCTAAATTATATATATACCATAATTTAAAATATAAATATAATATGTATTAAAATATATATTTCCATAAATTTATGAATTATATAAATTTATTTGATATGTTTTACTTTAAAATCTAATATTTTTAATTGAGTATACACCATAAATAATAAAGTTAATTAAAAAATTCTTATATAATTTTAAATATAAAATATTTATGATCCATTGTTTAATATTATATCTGAATAAATTATATATTATTACTTTTAAATTAAAATACTATAAATTATTTTACATCAAAAAAATTTAATGAAATTTAATATTGGGTAAAATTTTGGGAGATATATATTTTATTTATTATTTTTTTAACCAAATAATATTTTCCATTAATAAATCATGTGCTTGAGTTTTTTATTCAAAAAAATGGTCATTGAAATATTATCAAACAAGGGAATTCAAATGTTTTATGTTGAAAATTATGAGTGTTATTTTCTTAAAAAAATCATTAAGTGTTTGCATCATTGAATTTTTTTAAATATTTAATATATATATGTATATTATATATATATATATATATATATATATATTTCAATTAATTTTAATTTCATTATTTTTCATCCTATCAATTATTGACATGTGTCACTACATAAACTAAGTTAAAAACCTAATTTAAGTGGGTAAGTAAAACAATTAATCTACCTACTTAGGCTCGTCTAAACTACCACTTAATTTAACTAGTTCAAGTAATTACGGAACATTCGATCAATAATCCAATGTTGACCACAACACATGTCATTGATCCTTGGACCCTAAAGATAAAGTTCAACACCTTCACCACCACGTCAGATTACTTGTGTAAATAATCTAACTTTTATTTTATTTAAACCATACATCATTTAAACATTACACAAAATTTCAATTTTAACAATTCGTATCTTATTGATATTGTTTCCAAATGAAAAAATTGAAAACTTATTCATAAATTTCCTGCATAATGTAGAAAATTATATAATTAATTTCTTAAAATGTAAATTCAAATAAAAAATAATAATTTGAATTTTTTTTATTAAATAACATTTCAATGACCATACCTTGGAAAAAATTAAATTCAACCACATGATTTGTAAATGAAAAAACCTTTATGGATGATACATGAGTAATTTTTTTTTTAATATATTAAAACTTCAATTGATTTATGAATTTATATTATACAATTTTTCTTCCAATATATCATATTTTACTAATAATGTTTAATTTAGACATATGAATCCATATAATTTATCCACATAAACTATTTATTAATGGATCATAAATCAATTATATTTATATATTAAGTGTTTTTTATACTAATCATATTATATATGAAGTATAAATGTAATTTAAGCATTTTAATTTAATTCGAATAATAATAAATTAATATTCAAATACTAAGTAATTATCTGAAATTATAAATTTTATTCATTTTACAGATGTAAAATATACATATTTATTTTCATACATATATTATATAAGTTTTATTTAAATTTATGATTCAAGTTTAAAGTATAAATAAATTATATATTTCCCACATTTTACACTTCTTTTTTAATTAAAAATAATTTAAAAAATAATTTATAATATATCATACCTTTACCATTAAAAATTTATTTCAATGTATAATATTTCATTTAGTCACATTGAATATTTTAAATGGACTATATATCAAGTATATTTAATTTTTTAAAAGTATTACCTATAAGTATAATATTAATCAAAATCAGTTTCTTACATGTATGTTGTTGTTTATTATGTTTATTTGTAATCATATTAAATTATTAATAATCATTTTTGAATCATTATAAAATAATTATATGAACACATCATTTTGTCCATGTCATGTTTTTAGTCAATTTGAAACGACTTTATCTTAGTCACATTTTAAAATGATATTTTGAACATCCATGTTATTTTTTCATCAATTATGGATGTTATATGGAGAAAACTTATAATGAAAAAACAATGTCATCTTCCTATTACCATGTCATCATCTACTAGTTAAATGCACCACTGATATATGATTACAACTCTTTTTACATATGATTTGAAGTTATATCCTATGATTATAGTTAATTATGTAATCATTTAGAACATTTAGTCATTGATTTTTTGATTGTAAAGGACAAAATTCCTTCTAGTGGTATAAGAGTTGGCCCCATTTTTGAAATCAAAATATCAATCGTCACAAATGACATGGTGTTGGTCAACCATGATTTTATAAACTAAATATTCCTTAAGCCATTTAATCTACATTTCGTAGGTGCTTACTTACTTAACTACATAAACTAGGTTTTTAACCTAGCCTAGGTAGTGACATGTGTCAACAATTCATAAGATGAAAATAATGAAATTATACAAAAATATAAATTATACATATAATCAAATTTGATGTATTTCATGACTATTTAGTTGGGTTTAGAGTTAATTTATAAGTTTTTTTTAGTGTTTCAATTAAAAAGGACTAATCCATTTGTAGTTTTTAGAGAAATACTATTAGGAAATGGAAAAAAAAAAAACTTGTTTTAGTAAAAGTTATGGAAGATCCTAAAATATTGAAATATATTTACAATTACAAGTAATTACAAAGGTTGAAGAACAATTTAAAAAAAAGGTTAGGGTTAAGGTTTAAGGTTCTTTTTTTAATTAAAAATTTCATTCACTTTTCTCTTTTTTCATGATGATAAAAAATTGTGAATTGTGGTTGCAACCATACTAATATGAACCATAACAAACATAATGTGCGTTTAGTTTTTCACGTTTAGAAATGGTAATTCAATTTGGTGTTGAAAATATAAAATTTTATATAAGAAAGTTCATAATACATCATTGGAATATGTGAATTAATTTGAAAAATATCCAATGAATAAAAAGTTCTCAAAAACACTTATGAAACATTGTAATGCATGTTTTTTAGCACAAAAAATGATTTATAAATAGCGTCCAAAACTTTTAAAAATTACATATATTTTGAAATCTTTTACATAAACCTTGACTATATATATATATATGAAGACTTTAAAAAACTATTTAGAAAATTATTCCTCCAAAAGTAATCCCAAAAACACGTAGGTGTGGCTCATGTTATCTTGTTTGCACCCGTGTATAATATAATTGAAGTTTAATGTGTGATGTCTTACATTGAGGTTTTGTATGCGTCAAAATCTTATGTACAAAAATTATGCACACCAACAAAAAAATAAAATAAAATAAGTCTAACACAGAAACACATACATACAAAACAAACAAACATTCAAAACACAAAAAACATGAAAAAATAAATTATTTATTATAAGCTCAAAGCTTCAATGTTCATTCCTAGCTCCAAGATCCACAACTACACAAAGGCAAAGGGGATAATACCATGCACAACTTTGAATTAAATAGCAATCAAATTAAGTGGGAACAATGCAACAAAAAAAGTAGGTGTTAATGATACTATGATATAATTTACAACACAAATATGTGGCAACAACACCCACAAAATAGATGACAATGTGAACAAAAGGTAACAAAATGATAAAGCAAACAAGAGAACATGATGATTTGACAACAATAACATGACCGAAATAGGTGGAAGAAATGTGATGAATAGACATTAGTAATGCAATAGTTTGAAGTGGTGAAAAATAATGAGAAGAAAATTTAAAGAAGTGATGAAACTTTGAGGACTAACAAAACAAGCACAATGAAAAAAAAAAAAAAAACTTTCAAAATCAAATGCATAATATATATATATATATATTTTGATGTTGGGCATTTTTAAATTTGAAAAAGTAGGAAATGCAAAAAAATAACATTAAAAAAACAAAAATACCATTAGGTTTTAGAAGTGGCACCACCAAAAAAAAAGAAAAGACCCTAAAATCTTTGTATCCTTTTAGAAATTAAACATCTTAGCTACTAACTATATAAACCTCTTAGACTTAGCTTAGAACCACGCTTGATACCTTGACCCTTCTTTCACCTTGTTACCGCACATAAAATATTAACATTGTGAAGAAAATGGAAAAAATTTAGATTTCAAGGTTAGTAATGAAAAATTTATATCCAAGGATGTGAATATCAATCGAGATATCACTAAATATGACATTTAAAGATGTGTTCAAAGTCTAATACCTTCCTTTCAATATTTGTCCAACACTTCAATTCTTCCAAAATTTCTTGTATCCTTTTTGTATTCTAAACTTGTTCAAAAGTATTTTTGGGAAAACATGTGGAAAAAGGCAATAATGCATGTAAAATTCGCATTAGTATGAAATGGCATCCCAAGAAGTGACTATAATTTGCAAGGATCCATACTTTATTTGTCATTAACTAGACAACAACAAAAAAATCCCCTCTTGAAACAATGATAGGTGCTAGGGTTCCAACTTACAACCCTAAAATCACACCATATTTTCCTATCCATTATTTAATGTTTGATACAATCCATCAAGTTTTTCAAGATGACGATGTCAAACTCTTGGATCTCAAGTTAGAAGACATTTTGTGGTTGAACAACACAATTTTCATAAAGGGACAATTTGGCACAATTTGGGGAGCCCAAAGACAAAAATGGGATCATGTTCCTTTTTCCTCTTGTCATGGGATCCCAATCTTCATATCAGATTGTGTGCCATGTGAAGCCATTAAGATCTGACCTTCTAATAAATTGTTATTAGCATACTTGTTGTCAATCTTTAGCAATAGAAGGTCTATACTTGGTAAATCTCCGCAAAATTCCTTCTATACCAAATCTAGTACTATAAAGAAAAGTGGGGTATCAATTCAGAAGTTGCTGGATTCTTCTCTTCGAAGTGGAGCCTTAACATAAGGGACTTTGTGATTGTTATCTATCTAACATGCCTTCCTTCCTTGCTTGCTTTGCTTTGCTTTGCTTGCTTGTGGACCCACCAATTACACTCAAGGTTGTTTGTTAGTACTTGCTGTTGGAAGCATTTATCACAAGGCGTGTGTGGCCTTTTTCTCTTTCTTCTAATAAGGTTTGTTTGTTTGTTTTTTCTCTTGCTTAGTTGTTCCATCTTTGCAGTTGCAAAGTTTCAAAAGGCTTTTTCATTTACACTGCAAATTCTCCCCCTCCCTCCAATTATAGTTGCAGCGATATGATTCTCACTTATTCTTCACTGTTTTTGTCCTATGGCAAAAAAGCCCATCCATGATCCCTAAAACGTTATGGGTGCACTGCATCACAAGGGCGCCAATGAGTACATTCCCACTTCCCATTTAATTTTCAATTGTACAATCCCAACTTCCTCTTTCTTTATTTCTTTCTTTCTTTCTTTCTTTCTTTTGTGGCCCATTAATGTGACCTAGTCTTTAAGTGGGAGGATTTCTTGGGAGTGGGGATGATGGGTGTTGTGGTAGTGCAAAGGATGTGAAATGGGTTTGTGATTTGTTACTATAAATGGTATTTAGTTGTGGGGTTATCTATCTTTCTATCTTTTGTTGTTACTTTGCGTCAGTGGATTCGTTCTTGTGTTGTTGTTGCAGTTGCAGCAGATTGTTGTTGTTTTCTTAGAGCAAAAATGGTTTAGTGTGTGGGTTGTGTGAGGAGGGCAGGGGAGAAAAAAGGGCGGGGGGGGGGGGGAGGGGGCCGTGGGGGGGGCGAGGGGGGTTTCTGGTTGGGAGGATTTTGGGCGGGGAAGTGGGGGAAAGGAAGTT
>Ga0116231_10005496_pt1 | contig 24905 bp, 20 predicted proteins | sample S1TSphgellanicum_2_FD_89695 | JGI IMG/M metagenome (GOLD analysis project Ga0116231, IMG submission 89695) | Host-associated microbial communities from peat moss isolated from Minnesota, USA - S1T2_Fd - Sphagnum magellanicum MG | ecosystem: Host-associated > Plants > Peat moss > Unclassified... | reverse complement strand
TATTATAAACATCAATTAAAAACATCATATATATATATATATATATATATATATATATATATTCAAAATTAAAAACATTGGGCAAAAACAAATCAGCCACTTGATAGTTCTCTCCCCCTTTTATTTTAGCAAGCAAGTAAGAAAATATATATACAGGATTTTTTTTCCCATCCAAAGGGCCTATTTCTTGGTTGGGAAAAAATCCCAAGCCTCCTCTCCTCCCACCTCACCTCACTTCATCCAACCAAACTTTGGAAAGGGGAAAACCTACACCTGTAACCTTATCCATTAATTTTAATTTTGATTCTCTGGCCCTATATCCACACAAAAAATAGTTCCCCCATGTTTATGTCCCAAGCTCAGAGTGAATAAATGGTGACATTAAGACCCCTTTCATTCACATAAAAATGTTTTCTTTCTTGGGTGGTCAAATGATTACAAGTTCAATTACCTCTAGACATAATCTAAAATTTACCCCAAAAAATTCCAACCTGTCTCTCCGAACATTTTTTTCTGGGTGAAATTTTCCGATGGGGCAAAAATTTTGAATTTTTTTGGATCTAAAATTAATGATTCTTTGAAAAAAAATTGTTAAAATTTGCCCCAAAATAGTAATATTACATTTTTTGTTGGATTTCTATACATGGTTCAAGTAAATAGCCAAAAATATGAACATATTCAAAAGAATTTTTTCAAATTTTTAATAGCCAAATTAAATCAGCTTATGGCTGATCACCACCAACCAATTCTTTTTTGCACAAAACTTCACCAAATTGCAACATTACTCCAAATTTTCTTATCACAAAATTGGAATAATTTTCCATATTTAGACCTCTTTGGCCTGAAATTTATCTCAAGCTAAAACGAGTAGGGGAAAAAAAGGATCATCCTTACAAATTTCAACTTCCATACTTTGAAGGAACCATTTGGCTAGATCTTCTTATGGGTAATTACAACTTTGGCTTAAGAAAAATTTGGGAAAAAAAATTATTAATCATCACCTCGCATTATTAGAATTCTTGGTTTCTCAAATGGTTCAAGTTGATTTTATTCTTTAATGGAGATGTACATTTTAATTAAAAACTTGAGACATACATTTTTTGACCAATCAATTTGACTAGAATGATTTATTTTATGGATACATTTATTCAAGTTGGACAACCTTAGTCAAAATGGTTAAGTCAAATGGAACATCTAATCAAGTTGAACATAAAAAACATTACAAACTTTTAATATCATGAAATTTCAATAAAATCTATGGAAATTTTGCAAAACAATATGTTAATGCAAAATCCAAGGGCTTCAAAGTGTAAAGTTGATGTGTCTTTTCTACTTATGATGTCGTGATGTGAATTACATATGATTCACATTTTAACTAAATATGTACAATTATCATGATGTAATTTTGCATGAAACTATGTGATTTTCGTGTATTTAACATGAACATTCATGTATTTCATTCAAAAACAATGTCTCATCCAATTGAACATATAAAATATCAAATACATACAAATATTGTTCATATTAACCATAATAAATAATTCATATTTGAAAACCAGATTTTGCATAAAATTTGTATGAACCTATGAAACCTAGTAAGTTTGTGATGAAATTGACATCATTAGTCAAAATGATCAATGGGTTTTAATTAAGTCAAACATTTAGTCAAATTAAACATAAAAAATTAACATTATTAATCAAGACAATCAATGTTCTTTAATCAAATGGGACATCTTATGTTAAGTAATAAGTTAGCCCACTATACATAAGTATTAATTACCTACCTTTTATATCCCACCTATAATTTCACAACCTACCTACATACCTACCAACCCACCCACCTACTTAAATGTATTACCAACCTATCCACCCACATTATTGAACATTAACATTATTATCAACATATATTTCAAATTTTCCTTAACTTTTGTTTTGAAATTAAAATTTAATATTTATGTGCACAAAATAACCATTCATTTATGCAAGTAAACTTTACAAGTAATTTAATTTTATAATAATCTAATTAATATTAAAATATTATATGTATAAAATTGAAGCTGCCTACTAGTTGTCTAACCTAATTAAAATAGATTATTGCAACAAAGTTTCAAACAAGATTACATTTCATCCATCCTTTAATATATTTTATCATCTATATACATGTGTGTTGATGATGTCACCAAGATAGTTGACCACTAGTCAATGTTTTAATTATATATCAACCAAAAAAACATTAGATGCAAAGAATATTTTAAAAATGGCCTCTTAGTTGAAACATGTTTGACATTGTTTACCAACATAGTTGGTTGTTCAACTTGGAAACATTGTTGATGCTAGGAATATTCAGCAAATAACCACCTAATTGAAAAATGTTTTCTACTATATACCAATATAGTAGATGAATTGGCTTAATTGGTAATTACCATAATTTATCTTTAAATTCAATTTAAAAAAATTTATAAATAGTTTTTTTTAATTGGAAAAATTTCACAAAAAATCGACCTTAAAAATGTGATTTTGACCAATACAAAGGATTTTTCATGGGAAAAATGGTCCAAATTCGCCAAATTTTGAAAATAAATAAATTCAAATCGTTAGATTTTTATAAGAAGTTCCAATAAGTAGCCAAGAATATAGAAGGATCCTAGTTATTTTTCTATTTTCATATTTGGCATGTAGCGAAAATTAGCTAAAATAGTTTTTGGATGGTCACCACCTTGGCTACATCACAAAATCCTTAAAAAAAACCCTAGTTGCAAATGTCATGTAGTTGAAAACTTTTAGTCAAAAAAGTGGGGTTTCTTACCAATGAATTCCCTTAAATTATGGAAAAAAAAGAAAATTTTCAAAAGGAGGACCCAATGATAATAAGAGTACTCAATAATGCCAAACAAATTGGGAACACAATGAAGTGTTTGCACTCAATTGCAAACATGTTAAATATGCTACATAAAAGGATTCCATAGATCCAATATCTCATATGGTTCATATTGTGCAAAGACATGGGCCAAGATTGCCAATTAACTTCAAAAAATGATCAACACATGAACACCATGAAATGCCAAGACATGCAAGGATAACTAGAATGTCTTTCATTCAAATTACAAGAAAATTGTAAACTACCACAAGGTTAGCCACAACACTTGTTATTAGGAGTTGATTGCTAATGATTGTGACAAGGTGCACTTGCCAAGGTAATTCAACCATGAATATTATGAAGTAATAAAGGCAATTCTAGAAAAAGGAGCATTAACGTTCCATTCCATGTCAAAAAGATTTGTAAGTTGATGAAAAAACAAACTTGATTACATTGATATCAAATACATAGGAGGATCAAAATTTAACATAACCACAATGAACATTCATGCAGGAGATTCTTGGTAATGATTATGTGGTAGATGAACAATTCACATATGATAGCAATGAAACAATTTTAGTTCACGTGAATGTTATAAGTTCCTAGATGACTTTTCAAAAAACATTCATCATTGCAAAATGTTGTTCGTCAATTTGTCAAATGCTTAAACTCCACAACCTCAACAAGCAATCAAAAAGCTCTCAAAAACCCTAATTGCACTTGCAAATATAAGGTTAAATGGAAGTGAAGTAATATCTTCTCACCAATTATTGAAACAATTAACAATAGCAATAGCGCGATGGTGGAAGCCATAAATTGAACCATGAATTTTATGAACACTACACAAATTGAATTTGAAAACAAACAAATGATAGTCCATGAACACACCTTCAAAAACACTTTGATACCTAAAACAAAAAAATTTAAAAATTAATAAGGCCAATCAAAACATTGCTAGTGCCCTTTTTAACCTTAACAAAACCATGTGTCATGCTTTCATACAAAAGAAAAAAATATGTCTCCACTAATGAAATTCAATTTGGTTTCATCAAATGAAGAGTGATTCAAAGATGGATCAAGTGTTTTAATGTTTCAAAGGCATGTCAATGAAGATTTTTTTATCCAATTTCATCAAATAAAAAATGATTCAAAGATATATCAAATGCTTTACTTATTCAAAAACATATCAATGAGGATCCAATGACTAAAACATTAAAAATTATCGGTTTTGGCTACATCAAAACAATTCACAAACAATTTAGTTTCCATTTCAAATATTGTTTCTAGTTGAAACAACATTACAAAATTGTTTTTCAAAAGATTTCAATGCACACATTGTGGCATGTTTCCAAAATATTATTCCAAAAGTGTGCTAATTTGTTCTTAACATTTCCAAACCATGTAATTGTATTTCATTTTCAACTCCATGCTCTACAACAATCCCATGTTCATTCACCTCGCTATAACCAACAAAATGAACATCTACAACTCAATTCTCCAACTTTAATTGCATCATGAAATTGTTTATGGTCAAATCATTTCCTTCAAAAATCATGTTGTAAAGGTGTAACAACAAATGACAATAGTTGGCAAACATAGCACATGAAGGTTAATTTTCAACAAATTTCTAAAGCTCTTTTTAAAATCTCGAAAGAATTTTTAACAACACTTCTTTTTATAGAAAACTATCTATTGAACAAGGATTTTAAAATAATGTGGCGAACATTTCCCTACTTGTGAAGAATCATAAACCAAAGTAGTAAAAGATATATCTTATCACTTATTATGTAAGGTTTGATGTCTTATTCATCACAATCCATTCAAAACAAATGTTGATGAATATTTTTCTAATGCAAAGAAAAAATGTGCAAAACATGAGCATCATTCATCAACCCCAATATCCCAACAAACACATATTTAAACTTCTTTTTGTGGTTGACTACAACTTGAAGTTACATGTTGTAGGCTTTATACTTGTATGAGAAATACTCAATTGCACAACACCCCCTTAGTTTGAAAATGTGAATATGTGTAACATTAATTGTTCCATGGACTATTGGAAGATTGCAAAATTCCTTAAAACCACTCATGACTGGAATGATATCTTTTTCTTCCAACCATGTGATCTCATTTCAAAACATTTGATTCAAAAATTAAACAAATTCACACAAAACAAATGAATAGTGGACTTGCACACTACAATTATTTCACTATAGTGCAAGTATTCAGTGCCATGAACAAGTTTGTATAAAGAACACGCAATTCAAATGGTCACAGGAATTGTATATCGGTACATCATATCTTTTTTCTACATCAAAGGCTTTAGCTTTTCAATTAATTATTGCACAAACTTTCAAGTACCCTAGAATACTCGATCCATTTGAAATCATCATATTGTGTCATCAAAAAATGTGTGAACCAAGTCACAAACCTTGTTATCGCCCAATCTTTTAATTCCTTACATCAAATCATAAACAAGGGACATTTGATACTCATGCAACATGACAAAATTCCACATAGTTTGAAAGATTTCCCTACTTGTCAACTTCACATTGATGTTTGAAAATTGAGGTGTTATGTCATCGACATCTTTGTAACACGAACAATGATTCATGCAATTCATATTATATTTACAAAAAATGAACCAATAATACAAGCTTGACGAAATGCATGTTGCTCGATGACAACAACAAAAACAATGAAATCAATAGTGATTGAACAAAACAATGCACAAAGAATATCAGCAACTAGTGAATGGAGTAGCACACAAAAAAAGATCAACAACAATGGAACATAACAGGTCTCCAATAACAAAAGTGAGCATTGCAAAGCTCCAGAATGAGAATTGAGTGACGGAAAGGGGCCTCACCTACTTGTCGTCAAAATAGCAAAAGCACCTGCTCGTTTTTCGTTTAGTGTTGATTTGAGTGTTGAATATTTTATTCATTTGCTCTTTTCATTTTATTTTTTGTTTTGCTTCTTTCTCTGAAACAGAAAAGTAAAATTTCAAAGCTGTGAAAGAGATGGTACTGTCCAGCAGGTTCAAACCCAGTGGTGTGCAGGTGAAACTCCTGCAGGCCCTCCTCTGCCAATGAGCTTGACTTCGGGCTGCCAATGGCTTGTCAGATCAGGTCTGCTGTTGTGCTTCCCAAAAAAACAGAAAAAAAAAAAAAAAGAAGCTTTGGGAAGAGATATCTGCATAAGGAGGGGATCATCCTCCATCCACCTTCTGCAATCTAGTTTTCCTTTATAAACATTCATCCATCATCATTAAAAGAAGCTTCTCTGTAAGTCATCTCCCCTTCTTTCATGCAGCAATTTTGAAATAGGTCAACTTTAGAAAGTAACTGTTCTTTGATGATTCCTTCAATGTTATGAAATGTTTTGAGTAGAGCAAAAAATGGTCAATTCTGTTCAAATTGGGTTCTGACTTCAGACTTCAAACTCTCAATCATTTCAAACAAAAAGAGCAAATCACCAAAAATGTTAAGTTCAGTGGGGGGCTACATTGAACCCAGGAAATGCTAAATTTGGACTCAGAATTCTTTGATTTGATTTAAGGCAAGGATATTTATCATATCTAGAAGCAGCCCATATATAATTCAGGGTTATTAGTGTAGGGTAAGGCCCTAGGAGGAGGGCTGTGCGAAAATAAGGGACCTGCATGAGGCAGAGCCAAGCAGGTTCCTTATTTCTGCTCAGCCTTTCTCCAAGGGCTTTAGCCTACCCAGTGTAAAGAATGGGACTGAAATTTCTTTACACCGGGTGGAGCATGGCTATGCACGGGTGCCACTCACAGGATGGGACAGCTTACAGTTTTAAGGGTTTAGGTTTTGGTTGAAGCAGCAACCACTCTGGTACTATGGTTTATGGTAATAGTACCAGAGTGGTTGAAGCATAGTACCAGAGTGGTTGCTGCTTCAACCTCGCCAGGTCAAGCCATGGTTGAAAACAAAAGAGTTAATACCCAATCCTTCAAAGAGAAGGAACTCTCTTCAAGCTCCAATTTTCAACCTGGCCATGAAGTGTAGGGTTAGGGCATTCCTACAATAAGGGGCCAAGGAGGAGGGCTGTAGGTGAGTCCAGTCCCTCATTTTGGGAATGTTCATCATCCTTGGGGGGGGTACCCATCACAGTGCACCAGATGAACCTCAACATATGTCAATTATGAGGCCTAAGAAGGGGTAGGTTCTTATGCCTATTACAGGTGTAAGATCCCTATGATAGGTGTGAGATCCCTCCCACTTTTAAAGTGTAAGTTTAATATCCCTCTTCAGGTATGCACACATCTGTTGTGCCCTCCAAATCCAATAGGAAAGTTCTCCCAGTGCTTGTTCATACAAGAGGAAACAGACAGAGCAGCTAACTTAACAAAGCGGAGCTGAGGGGCATTGCCTTACACACAGTAACCTTGCCTTGCCTTGCCTTTATATCTCAATAGAAGATGCACCATATGTGTAAGGTCCCTCTTCTCTTGCTCGAATGAACCAAATTTTAGCAGATCTTTAAAGGCCTCAAAAGGGGGTTGTTTTGGGAGCATGGGTCTTGCACTCAGCTCCCACGGTCCATCTCATGCCAGGCCCTCATTCCCAAAACAACCCCTTCCTTTTTAGGAACCTTATGCATAAAGTACTGCCTCTTGCCTCTTGTGCATTCTCAAATGAATCACAGCCGTTTAAAATTTTACCAGATCTTTACACTAGATAAGGACCTCAGACCGAGATGTTCTTGGAGTTTCAGGACTTGCACCGAACTCGTATGTCCCACTGCGCCCTTGTTCCTGGAACAGTCCTGATTGAGGTCCTTATTGTATACTCTATGACTTTTGCTTAGGCAACTTTTAGCCGACGGTCCTTAGCAGCATTTGTTGGCCTTGGCTATCAAGGCAAGGATATTGTGTTTAGATTCATTATAGAGTATAGCAGCTTAATGGATTTGGGCCCCTAGGTAGTAAGTCTATTTTGATGCCAGGATTTTTGAAAGATGATATTTTGGCTTGTGTTGAAACTTGAGATTAGTTATAGTGTTGTGATATCTTGAAGGGTCTTGGTTTCTTTTAGAGGATTTTTTTGAAGATTATATTTTTGTATGGTGAATATTTGAATTTCCATAATTCTTCTTTTGCCTTAAGATACTTGTTAATGTAAATGACAAGGCCACAGTGGTCACACACCCCTTGTTTTTATTTGGGTGTGAAATTTCGCTTTGTTGTGAATTCATTTTTGAGAAAGGGAATATATCATAGCAATATATTCCTTACTTTTGGAAAAAGAAATCGTCAAAAAAATTATTTATTTGTTTATTTTGAATTTTTAGAAAGTTGACTCAATTTCGTTAGACATCTATTCCATATTGTTGTATGTAGCCAGACTGCAAAGGTTTTTTTATAATGTTTTTGGATGTTGGCATTTTATTATTGCTGGATTCCCCCTTGAGTTGAGATTCTCGATACTGACACTCCAGTAAAAAAAATTGAAAAAATAAAATAAAAAGAACAATGGTCACTTGTAGTCAGTGCAACTGGAAAAAAAGAGAAGAAAAGAAAGAGGTCAAAAGAGTGAGTCGTCAGGATTCAGCAGCAACAAACAAAGCAGAGCAGGTTTCATGGCTTTTTCACCACTCTGCTTTCAATGCCAATTGGTGGCGCACAGCACGGACGAAGAAGGCTGATGATGGAACTGGAATGATGTTGAGGAAGAAGGAAGGAAGGAAGGAAGGACGAGGACGACAGACAAACAGACAGCCAGCCAGCACAGCCAGCCAGCCAAAGACGCACATCAAATACCACCAACAAAATGCCGGCGGCACACACAGTACATATTTTCTCATTCATCTATTGATTCTTAATTACTGCTGCCTCCATCATAACCCCACCGCTCACCCCCACCCCCATTGAGATGTGATTAGTGAAGCAAGTTTTGAAGTTATTGATAAGATTAGTACATAATTTCTCATTCATCCATTGATTCTGAATCACAGCTGCCTGTATCATCACCCTTCCCCCACCGCAACCCCCCTCCCTCCCCCCGCAATAGACATGTGATTAGTGAAGCAAGTTTTGAAATTAGTGACAAGATTAGTAAATAATTTCTCATTCATCCATTGATTCTTGCTGCTTGCATCAGGAGGAGGAGCCCACCCGGCCCGACCCCACCCGCCGCGCAAGCGCGCGAGAGAGGGAGAGATGCGATTCGTGAAGCCAGTTTTTGAAATTAGTGAAAAGATTAGTGCATAATTTCTCATTCATTCATTCATTCATTCATCGATTCTTAATGACAGCTGCCTGTAACATCCCCCTCCCTCTCCCCCAAGAGAGATACGATTAGTGAGGAAAGGTTTGAAATTAGTGACAAGATTAATAATAAGAAGAAGGTTAGCCTAATGGAGAAGGAGGCCGACATTAGTGCAACATTTGGCGCTTATCACTGAAATGAAATGACTTTACGTTAGCGTGTTGGGGAAATAGCTTTGTGTAAAGTACGAGAGGGACGAGAACGTTGGGTTTTGAAGAGTTAGGGATTTGCCATCGCCATTCGCTTTGTGAACTCTCTTTTTCTCTCTCTCTCTCTCTCTCGCTCGCTCGCGCAAGCATTGGTTTGTGGCGTTCGTGGGGTGGGGAAGAAAGAAGAGGAGGAAAAAGAGGAGGGGAGAAGGAAGGAAATAAAGTTGGAAGTCGTAGAGAGAGTGGGTGAGGGAGTGAGTGAGTGAGTGTTGCTGTGGGGGGTGGGGAGGGGAAGATAACCTAGGGTATGTAAGAAACGGAGAGAAGGGATGGCAAGGACGCCTATGGCGTGCACAGGAGCGGGTAGTACAAACAGTAGATCCAGATGCGTGACGGAAACCGTGAACGGCTCGCATCATTTCACGATTAATGGATACTCGTTGGCCAAGGGGATGGGAGTGGGGAAGTATATCGCGAGCGAGAGTTTCTCTGTTGGTGGATACCAGTGGGCAATTTACTTCTATCCAGATGGGAAGAACGCAGAAGATAATTCCTTATATGTGTCTGTTTTCATAGCTTTAGCCAGTGAAGGGACGGACGTTCGGGCGCTTTTCGAGTTGACGATGTTGGATCAAAGTGGTAAAGGTAAGCATAAGGTGCATAGCCACTTTGATCGTTCGTTGGAAAGTGGGCCTTACACGCTTAAGTATCGTGGCTCTATGTGGGGTTACAAGCGGTTCTTCAGGCGAGCTCATCTGGAGACTTCGGATTTCTTGAAAAGTGATAGCTTAGCCATCACGTGTACAGTGGGTGTGGTTGTCTCGTCAACACAAGGGCCTAGGCTGTACTCTATCCCCGTTCCGGAGCCTGACCTAGGCCAGCACTTCGGCATGCTGTTGGAAAGCGGAGAGGGCACGGATGTGGCTTTCGAGGTCGACGGCGAAGTTTTCCATGCGCATAAGCTTGTGTTGGCGGCCCGATCACCTGTTTTCAAAGCCCAACTGTTTGGGCCAATGCGGGACCGGAACAGCAGCAACTTGCAGATTGCCGACATCGAAGCCCCGGTATGTAATTTTTTTTCCTTCAACTCTTGTTGTCTGGTTTTTGAGATTCAAGTACATTAGAGATGCAAATCGTCATCGAGGCGTGTGTGTGCGTCTATTCACCCACGAATCGACGAGTCTCGTCCAAGATTCCGCGCTCACCTATTATAACCCTAACTCCTTCAAACCCTCATTCAGATCTCTTTTACAGCAACTTGACATTTCTTTTGGTACCTATTTGTGACCTACACAAGCATAGGTGAATCACCAGTCACCTTAGTAAATTTCATAAGGAAGAAAAGAGGGATCTATCTTCAGTTCCATGTTGTTGCTTTACTTCTCTCCTAACCCCTTCATCACTCAGAAATTTGCTTGGGCTGCATGTGACAGACGACTTGCGACAAAACTCTAAGACCTTAGTTTATGTTGTTCTCATGGGTATCCATTATCTGGTTGAATTCACAGTTTTTCTCTCACCTTCAATCAGTTGTTTCAGATATTTCTAGTGGAATTGTTGCATTGCATCTCCAGGTCTGTAGCTTGTCTTGTTTTTCACAATACCTGTGAAATATGTCAAGGATGACCAGAGTCCATTGTTTGCATTTCTCTCTGGAAACTGCAATTTCTTGTTGTGGTTGCATATGACAGGTATTTAAGGCCCTGCTGCATTTTATTTACAAGGATGTCTTACCTGACACAAAGGAACTATCAGGTGGATTATCTACATCCACTCTGCTAGCTCAACACTTGTTGGCAGCAGCAGATCAATATGGCCTTGACCGGCTACGGCTTCTATGTGAGTCAAAGCTGTGTGAGAATGTGAGTACCGATACAGTGGCCACTACTCTTGCCCTTGCAGAGCAGCACCATGCGTCAGAGCTAAAGGCTGTGTGCCTCAAGTTCGCTGCATCAAATCTTGCAGCAGTTATGCAGTCAGATGGATTTGAATACCTACAGAAAAGCTGTCCAACACTACAGTCTGAGTTGTTGAAAACAGTGGCTGGTGTACATGAAGATAGTGGAGGTGGAGCCACAGGATCAGTCCGCAACAGGAGTGTGTGGGGTCAATCCTCTGAGGGTACTGAAGCCAATGGCAGGCGAGTTAGGCCCAGGACTTAGAACATTTGCTTGTAATGTCTCTTAGTTAGGTTTGTACTCTTGGTTGCTCTGTATGAAACTCATATGTCTGCATTGATGTTGGTTTCCAACAAGATTCAGTACTTTTCATCACATTTTCATTTCTTTTATGTCCAATGAACAAAGAGAAGAACACTTTCTCACTTGCAATGTCTGTGAGTTTCCAAAGGTCTAAAATTGATGACTGGAATCATCTCTCATGTATAGTTCCTGACATATGGAGACAATGGGGCTGCTTCGTCTATGCTCTCAATGTTGGAACTCTATCTTCTGCAAACACTGTCAGTCAGAGTTTTTACAGTTCTTATTGTTCAGTAGAAACAAACCTATTTGGTATTGGAGGACATTGATTTTTTAGGTCAGATGAGCTTTTGCAGTTCCGCAGCCAAAACCTACTTTTGTGTGGTTTGATGCCAATTTGGAGCACTTTGCAGTGTTAGGTTATCCCAGCCCAGGGAGTCCTCTGTAGTTGAGCAGATGAGTGATGTTTGTGTTTAAGTACAGCTGTTGCAATTCACTTCTTTTGAAGACATCACTCCTGGAGTTCCTGAGTGAAGCTCGCTGCAGCCCCCATGTAATTTTATCCTCATGTGTTCAGTCACTGAAACTCAATACGGATTTGCTATTCAGGAGGAAGAAGATAAAAATATGGACAATTGAGCCATATCCATTGCTTATTTTTGGCATAAATTGTTTGGCTTTTCTATGTCACTCACTTTTTTTCCAGTTAATCAAGTTTTGTTAATCAAGACGCCAAGAGTTTGGATTTAACAGTAAATTCAGCTTGGCCAAGTGGAGTTAATGGATTTCTTGTAGACTTTCTGAATTTATGAAACATTTTTTTTTTTTCCCCCTACTTGGCTGAACACCTGGAAAAAGTCCTACCCATCTTAACAGTAAAATTTGATTGATTCACAAGCATGCCTCCAAAATTGCATCAATATTTTGCTCTTAAAAAGACATTAAAGAAACCTGCATGATTGAAATTACAAGTGCAACTGAAATAGCAACTCATAGCAACTGTAAAATTTGGCAGATGGGATCTTCAAGAGCAGGACTGATCTGAATTCCTACTATACAAAAGTTCATTTACTCCCAGGTAGTTTACAACTCATCTAGCACTGTGTATCATAGTTCTGTCAGACTAGTAATGGCATCACTAACAAAGGTTGTCTACAGGAATCAATCACATCTTTGACCAAATTGTGTGTCTCTTGAGATAGCATGTTCAAGGAGAGGTGGAATGCCTGCACCACACATACCCCATGAGTCTGTTAAATAAACAACCAAGGCAACAGAGATGTCCTGCTTCAAGCGCCATCTAAGCTGAGACACAATTAGACTAGGCATTCAACTTTGGTGGCAGTAAGATATGCTTTGAAACTGCAGTGGTCTTGGACACAAAATCTCCAAGGAGTATTTCTACCAGATCCATAAACCATTTTTACCTGCAAACCCCCACATAGAAAGAAGCTACACTTTCCAAGTATTTTCAAGCATTCCTCACTCAGGAGAATTTCCTCAAGGAGATGGATATTCAAAGTGTAACTTACCACAAATTGCTCAAGGACAGGTACAAGCACTGTCAAATCATCCCCTGGTAGAAATTGTGCAATAGCAAGACGAGCCCTGTCACTACAGCCCATCAAAATTAACAACTAAATTCAAAAGCTTCAGAATACAAAGAATGTACTGAAGGGAGAAATGATGAAAATTCTGGAATGACTTGAATCTTGATCTGCAAAAATAAGGGCCGTGTATGTCACAGATTGCATTCAGTGAAAACCTCTTACCTTTCTCTTGAAAGAAAGGCAAGCAACAATGCAGCATATGCCTCCACAATCATATCTTCAGCTTCACGTTCCCCTTGCTTGAATTTTGCCTGAATGTCTGTCTGCAAGAACAAGTGCTGTCATAACATTGTGAGTATCAGACCATCAGATGGTTGTCATGAAGAGCAGTGGTGAGCTGCTATCACTCCTCACTTAACTATATCAGCTCCTGACAGTTGCAATGATCCTCTACAAGAAATGATATCCCATGAGTCCACAAACATCAAATATGTAGCAGCCCATCCAAATCCTCTCTCCACTCCACAAGTACTTTTCTACCAGGTATAATCCAATGCCTGCATAGAAATCTTTTATAGATCCCAATCTGACAAGCAAGGCCTCACCTCCATTGCAATCTTCTCTTCAACTGCATTTGCTGCTTCACCAGCACCATGCTTGCTCAGAAACAATGCACACAGAAGTGCAATCATGCTACTGTCATGCCACGCACTTCCTTCCTTCAATATAACATATGAAGGTAGTTCCACCTCCAGTGTTGCTAATTGAGCCCTGCAGCATACCACACAATCAATCACCATCCTACATACTCTTAATGTTGATCTCAGAAACAGATTCCCTTAACTGCTATCCTTACACAAGCACATGAATTCAAATCTGCTAGCTACACACCTGTTCCCCTCATCCTTTTCCACAAGGTTGCAAAGCACCCCCAGAGCCACAACCACCAGATCCAAGTGTTGGTCTGCCTGGCCACCTTTCCCCTTCAGCATTTCAGAAGATCCATGTTGCACACCTCCAAGACTCTCCTCTTGTCCCTCCTCTTGGGGTCCTGATTGAGGGCTGGGGAAGTGCGCAACTAGTAGAGATGCTATTACGCCAAGGCCACCACATGCTGCAACTTGGAAACAACCGACTGGGTTGTCATTTGTGAGATTCATGAGCACCTGGTGAACAATGATACAACCCACCATTCAACCCTTAGAAACCTCAACAATTTCATAGCAAATTACTGAAGGAAAAAAAAAGTGTGTACTTATGATGAGAATTTCTCATGCATTTTTGAGGAAGCCCAGACAAATCCTTACACACATAAAACACATTTACTAGGTAAGCTTTGGTGTTCCAGTTGTTCACAGAAGATAAGGAGACTAATAAACACATCTTATCACAATCTTATCCAGGTCTTGCAATAGCATACCTTGACAGCAGATAGAAGACAATCAGTGTACACTGCTGCGTATGAGCTGGCCTCCCTACAACTTTCTGAGCTGAATGAGCCCTCTATGTTACCATCATCTTTATTTGCAACTGAATTTTCTCCTCTTTCCCTACTAGCCCTGGTGGCATCACCAACTTCCTCCAGCAGCAACACCTTTCCAGTTTTCCGGCCTTTTTTCTTACTTCCTTTCTCAAAACAGAAATCAAGATCAACCTCGTCAAATGCAAAAGGGTCCTGTGAATCCTCCATCCCCATGCTCTCCTTCCTTTTCAACAGGGAAACTTTTTGAGGTTTTGTGTGTGGTTTACTGAACCATGAGCTACATGAAAGGCTCACCAATTCCTGGGCATCTTGTGACCTTGCATGCACCAATATCTGCTCCATGAGTGGTTTGCCATTGCTGATTGCATTGCTACATTTTTGCGCCATGCTACTAGATGGTCTCACCAAATTTTGGACAGACTTCCTGAATCGGAACAGAGACTTACTGGGGCTAGTCTTCATGAGATCATTGCTTCCATACTCTAGATCAGGTAAAGAGGAGAAACCCACAATTGCTTTCCATTGGTTTGTGGTGGCTCCAGCTGAGTCATGTTTAAAGAACTGACCCCTGCTGTTTGTTTCAATGTCTGTGCAATAAAACCAGTTAAATGAGTCAGGATTGCAATGGCTGTCCATTCCAATGCATCATACTGCAGATTTCACCTACTGACAATTTTCAAGTCACCCATCCCCCTAACTTCGAACATGGACTGTAAGGTTCATGTTTGAAGCTAGTGAGTGACTTACTTTTTGCTTCCATGGAGAGAAATAATTGAATGCTATAACATATCTATGAGGATGCAGAGAAATCTTCACAACACTTTGAAGGTAACATGACAATGAGTGCAGTCATAACTTTATGAGAATCACTCACAAAGTGTCAGACCTTCACCTTCATCAAGAATAGCAGTGACAAGCTGCCATGATTACCCATGGACTTCATCAGCTCCAGATTTGTAGATCAGTGTATACTAGTCCACCCAAAATTTTGGGCAAACCACTCTACAAAATCTGCATCCAGAGCTTCTGTCACATTAGCAGAAGTAATGGGAAGACTCAGTGATGATGTTAGCAGGCAATGAAGAGACAGATCAATGTTAGAACTAAATACTTAACACTGGAAACTTTCACTGAAATCCAGTTTTTGGAACACAATGAAGTGATATATTCACAACATACAATGTGTCTTTCGGTCAAACTGCATTGTCAGCCATCCAAGATGCCATTGGCCAATGCCCTGAAATGGTCAGTGTTTAAACCCTATTTCACTTACATGTAACCAAGTTCAAAAATACTGCACTGCATCAGACTGTTGACATAATATTCCAGCCCTTATATGCAGCTTGTGAGCTGTTGACAACCCAAGTTAAAATCCAGAACCAGGTAAAGCCTTACATAATGACATTATTATTCTTCAATCAATGTCATAATCTCATGGAGGGTAAGGAAATTGGCAAGAGAATAAATCAAGTCAGGTTGTTCACTTGTATCCAATGCCGTTAGTTATTTGTTGCAAATGAAAAGCATACCTTCCAAACTCGAAGAAGCATGTTTAATAGTTATCTTGATTGTTCCAGGTTCTTTGCCAGTCACACCAAGCTCAATTGGTTGACTTCCAAGAACCTTCTTCATCTCCTTGTGACCGTCAGAAAGCTCTGCTCAGAAGCCAAACCCCACTTCAACTGATATAGAGTACCAGGAACCCAGAAGATGCTTTGAAGACAACAAGAAAGGTTATTAGAGCAACATACAACTATGGATGATGCCAGATGTGAATGATTGGATCCACATGATGGCTGCCAAAATGTTTTTTAATGCTTGTTCACAAGATGAAGCTCATCCCTACCAGAAAGCATCTTTATGGTGCTGATGACAAGACCAATGAATGACACTGGAGCATCCCTTTTCCGCCTTGGCAATCGCAACTCTAGCAGATGTCTCTGTGAATGTGCAAAAGCAAACTCATGAAATGAAAAGATGCCATTCAACTACACAATCAACAGTCTAAAGAGCAACTGCACCAGGACATGTTGCCAACACAAACAAACCACACAAAATTACATCTAGAGGAAGCTTACCTGATTCAGCTCACTGAGAAAGGTAACATTCTCAATGACCCGCAAGCACCTCAGAAGCATCCCAACTCCTCCATTCTTCTCACATTTCTCAAGTGCCTTAAAATCTCTGTTCCTTTTGCTTTGCTCTGTTTCTTCTCCCTCTAATGCATCCTGCAAAATCCCCATTACTTTACTAGTCTCATTGTACTGATGTCATTCATAAGAGCAGTAGAGTTTTTGCTCAAGTAAATCAAGAAAGAAGGGACCTGACTGATTTCAAAAGATAGAAGAATGATGACCCACTGTACCTTGACATGAATTCACATACAAGCCATGCAAAATACAGCAAGAGAGATCTTTCTCATGAGGGATTTCAAGCTACCCAGAGAAGGACTATGGTCCATCTTTTCATGATGAAGTTCACATTCCAACTGAGGACTGGAGGCTCTGGAAAGCTGTAAAGCAAATAGGAAATCACAAATTCTTCACAATAACCTCTCCTCATAGCAAAACATCATGTTCAATTCTCTCTCAACTGCACTTAAAAGCAGAACATGCCCTGAAGAAGATCTGGGAAAACCAGATAGAACCAGCAAATAAACAGCCACGTACCTGCAGGTTACACAGGCAACCAACAGCAAGGTCACAAACAGTGTCAAGGCCTCCAAGTTCACGTAGCCTCTCTTTGAAGCAACCATCCACCTTCCTTGCAGCTCCAGAAGTGTCTGCATACAACTCATGTGTTAAAACAAAGAAGGCAATATTGCAATTCTTGATGCCCATGGATCACTAACAGGTCAAAATGGCTTACCTCCTACCCCCAATATGATTCAAGAGAGAAACTTCAAAAAATAAAAATTGTCATATAAGTTCCAGCCAAAGCAAAACAAACACAACAAAACATGAGAGAAGTGATAACCTTGTGAACGTGAGTATCAGGTCCATCACCTTCATTCTGAATGGTAGTGACTAGCTGCCATTAATCACCCACTGACTTAATCAGCTACTGACAATGGTTATAGACAAGCATATTATAATCTGCTAAAAACTTAGGGCAAGGGCAAGACATTAAAAAAAATCTGTGTTGAGTTTCTGCTAGATTCAGAAGCAAAAAGAAGACTCAGATGTCGGCTAGCAATTGGGAGATAGCTAAACAAAAACAAGTCAATAGGATCCCAATTGAAGCTGCAACAAATATTTGAGGTTAAGCTTTGTTACATTTTAGTTTGCTCTTGTACAAGCAAGCATCTAAGACAAAGCCATAGGAAGGCATACACTATGCAGCATTTGAATGACTGCAACAGTCATACACATGTTCAGGGATGTCAAGAGCAACTTGAATTCTATTGATCACCTACTATAAGATCCCAATGACTTCATCAGCTCTTGACAATGCATGGCAATTAGTGTCAACTATCAAGCAAACATACTGAATTTATGTCACAAGACCTGCAGTAACATGAAAACTCAGGCATGAAGCTTGGCTAGCTCAACAAAACCTAAAAGACAAGAAGACAGAAGAACCCAAGAAGAAAGAGTAACACAAAAAGAAAGAGAAAAGGAAAAGGAAACCTCAAAGTGGGCTTAGAAAAGCTCCCACTTTCCATTAAGAACTCTTTGAAATAGACATTTCAAAGATTACAAAGGCAGGCAAACCAAACAGAAGTCATTCTTGGTTAGGCCTACCTCTTACAATTTTTTTCAACTCTGAAGAATAACTATTTTTCTCTACAGTGGGTGTAGATTAGTATATAATAGTCAGCCAAAAAATTTGGTGAGCAATAGATCAAAATGTGCATCCTGAGTTTCTGTTGCATTTCTGGAAGCAAGAGGAAGACTCAGTCATGAAATTGACTAGCACTCAAGAAACATCTCTAATAAAAAAGACCAATAGTATCCTCATTCAAGCTGCAATGAGCTTATTAGCTCATCCTTATTCTTCAACCAAACATACCCAAAGTCAAAGCTGACCTCTGAACTAACAAAAAAACTGAAATGATCAGATGATAACATTCTACCTCTCAAATCTGAAAAAAGGTCAATAAAATTCAGCCTTGAAAGAATGTTAGGTCAGCTGAAATTACATGAGCGAAGTGAGGATTAATAAAACTAGGAACTTAGAATGAGCTTAATCACAACTCAAAATGTTTTGGACTTCCAAGAGGCACAAGACCTTTTCGATATCTCCATAAATTGAATAAATGTTGACCCAAAGATTTCACACACTTCCAAGCTACTACAGAGGAGACCAAAATCTACTGAGGATTGAAGGAAGTGACTCAATAACAGGAGGAAGATTCACAATCGAAGAGAGACCTACCTTATCCATGTGAGAGGACACAAAGAATGAAATATTGAGATCTCTACACAAACACACAGATTTTGAGGGCTACGGATTATACAAGCAATGATTAATGAGCAGACTCAAGAGCCTGATAAGATTCAAAGGGGATATTGTTGGTTTTATTGCAGAGATAAACCCCACAAAAGCACATCATGCCACCAAACAAATATTTTGCACTTTTGGTCACACCAACAAAAGTATGATAAGAACTGAGCACAGTCATAGCTTCTGAGTGTGACAAAGTATCAGACCATCACCTTCATCATACATAGCAGTAATAGCAGCAATTACTTCCCACTGACGTCATCAGCTCAAGATAGTGGGTGTAGACATGCACCTTCAAGAACAACAGTGGATAGACATGCTTTCTCAAGAGTCAGTAAAGCCAGCCACTTGGCAGTCAACTCCTGTCCAAGCAGATATCCACACCCCTCATCCTGACTGTTATCAATTTTCTCCTCTCTTGCAAACAGTTTGTGCACTTCAGCAACCACTGCTGCACCTCCCTGATCAAGTGCTGCCATGCCTGCATTACCAGTCTTCATCCTAGCTCCCAGCCCTGCCAGCTTGTTGCCAATACTGAAAAGACTCTTCTTGGGTGGCTGTGGAAGAGAGGAACCTAACAGTCTCATTAGGAACTGCACACAGCCTGTAGAGTCAAAGAGTTCCTCATTTTGTCCCTGCCAGCAATCACAAACCGTTAGGGCACTGATCCACTGAAGGACATCTAAAGTTCACATAGCCCACCCAGAGACTGTCAAAGGTAGGTTGGACATCCTTACAGCATAACATACACATATGTGAGCTATCCAACAGAAACACTCCTAGATGTGTAATCCTGTGCACTCAATACACGACAGTGATGACACTGCTGACTTACATCCAGCGCAAGAAAATACAGCACAGCAGCTGCAGCCAAAGCCAATGGTGAATCATCAGTTGGAAGAGCCACAACTGCATCCAGCAACGGTTTCACCAGACTGCCATTTTGACACCACAATATGAGGACACCACAAACTTGAAAAAACCCTGAGCTACTTCACAAGGGGACTGCCTGCATGAGCCAACAATCCAATGTAGATAAAGAGATCTGAACATGTACCTGTGAGTCCTTAAGATACGTCGACACTGGATTGACCCACAGAGGGAGAGAAGGGACTGGAGACTTGCACGTTGTATCTGCAGGGGCTGTTCAGGCCTCAAGCCATCCAATGCAAAGTTAGCTTCATCCATGTGCTCCATCATCTCTCCTGATTCCTGTGCTTCTAGTAGAGTTGAAATGGCAGGAGTTGTTGCTCCCCCTGAAATCCCTGTTGACATAACCGTCTGGGACCAATTACACCTATGTTTTAAGCTTTTGGAACTTGTGAAATCACCATTCAGCATTAGACTCTCCATCCTGGCTGCACCACCTTCTATCTCATGACTGAACCTGCCTTCTGCATCTATCATGGAGTGGGTGTCCATGATAGAATTCTCCATCAAATCTTCATGGGTTTTTTTTTGGTAAGTCCATGTGAGGGATCTCGGCCTAACCAAATTGGCCCCAACACCTTCCTGTGCACCTGCTGAGCCAGAGGACAACAGTGCTCTGTTTCCATGATCAGATTGCCACCAGCCAGATTCCTGCAGACATGATGAGACCCCCCATGCAGACTCACATTCAGACATGATGAGACCCCATTCAGGAAAAGAAACCCTAATGTATCTTATCGAGATCCTTACAGGGGTTTGTTTGGTTTCCCTTGAATCTCTGAAAGAATAAATAAATAAATAACTTGGACAGCAAGCATGAGGCATTAGGGTACGAGATTTGTTTTTTAAAAACTACAGCACCTGCGACGACGACGGGAATGACGACGATGGAAAAGCATCCTGATAGCTGCTGCTCCAGGGCGAAGAAGAATCCTCCTGTTGTGACGTCGAAGTCCCATCTCCTCCACCTCCATCGGAAAGCCTGCGCACGATCCGATTCCGCCGTTGATATGTCCTCACGATCATCTAGACGACAATCGATGCACCCACAAATGGAACAACAACGGGAAAATTTGGAATGTAACAACGCACCAACGCTGCCGCCACCAAAACTAATTCGCGGTAGATTTGGCGGTGCGTCTACGTGACTGCTTCTGCAATCTTTTTGTTACTGAGGTTTTTGAGAACATGGTGCGTGCGGGGAAACGCGCGGCGATCGGCGCGTCTGCTCATGCACATCCGGAAGGAAGCTCCAGCCTTTATTTTTACTGGCGAAATTTCGCCAAAAAGCGAAACTGAAAATTAAAATTTTGAAAAAGAAGTGGTTTTCGAGGTTTTCAGTCGCCAAAACAGAGGAAAAAATCGGCATATTTGTATACTAGGTTTTTATTTTCATTGTAACCAGAAATATAGAAATATTATAGATCTTTACTTTCTCTCTGGTTCCTAACCATATTTGGCTAAATCTTCTTAGGGATGATCGCCACTCTCTACATCTTCCTATTATTGATTGTCACTTTTGGCTAGGAGCGAAAATTCATAGAAAAAAAAACTAGAAAGAAAACACGTTCAACTGACCCTTTCCAGCCTCAATGCCCTCACATTACCCAGGGCACATGGTCTTTAATTGTAGGGTAAAGCCCTCGGGTGGGGCCATTCTCAAAACAAGGGGCCTATGATGAGGTGATGCCACAGCCAACTGGCCCTTCCGGCCTCATTTATTTAGGTCCTCCCATTTATTTAGGTGAAGGGTTTGTAAGTGTAGGGTAAAGCCCTACACTTATATTTGGGGTTGTTCCCAAATATAAGGGGCCTAGGATGAGGTTGTAACTACCAAGTCCAACCCTGCAATTTGGGAATCTCCCCCACCCATAGGGTCTTTAAGTGTAAGGTAAAGCCCTAAGGTGGGACCATTCTCAATATAAAGGGGCCCAGGATGGATGAGGTGGTAGCTACCAAGTCCAACCTTGCATTTTGGGAATGTTCCCCACCCCTAGGTAATTAAGTGTGAGGTAAAGTTGTGTGGTAATGTTACAATTATGCATAACCCATACAACTTTACCTTACAAGTTTTTTGAACCATGGGCTAACAAACATTTGTGTGCACCTTAAAAAACACTTGGGCTTCGCGTTGCTATGCACTACTATTGATGATCTACCATGTTATTTTTACAATGTGTTTGAATATGAGTATTTGGGGAATGGATATATAGTTTTATTATTTATGTCGCTATGCAAATGTGATCGCATTTGTGGCACATTGTGAGTAGATTTTTTTGGGTTGAATCCAAATGTTATATCAGTTGCATATGCTATTGTAAAAAGTTTGCAAGATGAATTGTCCAGTTGTTGTATAACATTTGCATATGAATACAATAAGTGTTTTACATTTATGATGTTAGTTAGTAATTGGATGGTGTAATTTGGTAATTTTTTCATTATCGGTATGTTTGAATCATATATTGTGCAATGAATATTTAGTGGGGATGCGTGTATTTGGACTAAAATCTAATGATTATTGTTTATGAAAATATGTTAAAGATAATTGGTTAGGTATCTATGTATAGTTCTTATGATTATGTATGTGTGTGGTTGGTATCCTAACAATTGTAATTTTTGAACATACAATATTTGCATTGTAGTTGCTAAATGTTGGTTGTTCAACCATCCATTTGGATTGAGAAGAATGTTCTCATCAATTTTAGTTAATTGGAATTCTTCATGCCAATAATCAATGACATTGTTGTCAATATTGTTATCATATGAATCATCAATCATAATTAAATGTTTTTTTTTCTTTGTAAGTTTCAATGGATTATTATTTTGGATGTTTTTTGTTATATTATGTTTTGAAACAAGTTCCAACATTTCTAGCAATCCTTTTTTTTAAGTTAGCTTTGCTTATGTCTTGCATAGTAATATTTCGTAGGATTATGAATCCATCCATGGATTGTAGACATGACAATGTTACATATATGTTGTCTTCCATGGATCGTCAAATAAATTCACATTTAAATTAAATAAAAAACAGATTTTTAATAAATCAAAATATGATTTTAAAAGGGTCAAAGGTTTTTTAAAAGGGTAATGCTCCTATTGAATGTCTTTGTTTTGTCTCATTTACTCTGTTATGATAATACTATTTGGTCGAATGTAATTTTCCCAAAGGTTTTTACTTATGATTTTTTCTTGTGTTAATTTTGTAAATGTAAATATTAATTACACATTTACTGAATATAATGGTATGTTATTCACTATGAGTAAAATGGCCCTTTTGCAACTAGCCTTGCAATTAGGTTTTCTAGTTACAGAAGTCATTTACAACTAAGCATATTTTGTATCCCCTTAGTTTTAATGGACAAGTTGCATGAATCACATCAAACAAACTACATCATACACGAGATCGTATACAAAGGCAATACATGTGTAACTACATGCCACATGGGATTTCTTGCCAAAATTTGTCAATGTTTAGATGAAATCTACACACATCCTTCATCCATCCAACCTACAAATGATTTCATTTGGTACATGTGCAACTAATATTCAATTACAGAGACACCCATTTAACATTAATGTGCAACTACTTTGTAATTTAACCACTTCACATTAATGACAATCGCATAACTCATGTAGTACTAGTATTGCACAAATTCGCATCCAGACTATGTGTTCCATGCTAGTTATCTTATGGTTGCCTTCTATACAAATGGCCATAGGTACACTAGTTGTAACTTCTATACAAATGGCCATAGGTACACTTGTTTCCTTTCATTAAAGATTTTGTTTGTCGCTTGTTAGTGGACTTGTTGGTGCATCTATTGATTGTTCATTCATTCTTTTCCATGTGACTAGGAAGTGCATGTTCAAGCATGATAAACTTACAATTAATATATCGAATTGGTATTGTTGCACTTTAATTATATTAGTGTACAAATGTTGTGAGAACATCAACATTCACATCAGGGGTCTGGAAAGTGATGTATGTGTGTGTGTGTGTGTGTGTGTGTAACATGATTCCATCCTTCATTGAGATGTTGTTTCATTTGCCATTTATTGTCCGAATCACTCAATAACCTTGTCACCAATCGAGGTCTCACATTAGAAGAAACTAGTAGGTAACCCGTGGCTCGGCCACTCCAACCACCCCGAACGTTCTGTTAAGCTCTACTGTCTACACGATCATGTTACAACACCTCTGTGTAAACAACATTGCGAATGTACACACCATTTAAGTAATAGTAGTAGCAGTGGTTTTTTTCCTTTTTTTTTTCCCTTGTTTTTAGGGTTAAAAACTAAACCCCCTTCCCCTCCTCTTTGCACATGTCCAATGAAGGAGGAAAAAAAAACCTTAACCTCCGCCCCCTCTTCTTCAACAATAAAAAAAATCAAAATAAATAAATAAAGGCTCACCCCCTCCCCTTGAACAATTCAAAAAAAAACTAAAACAACTCACCAAGCCCTTGAATAGTAAAAAATAAAGAAAAATTTAAAGTTTAATAGCTTATTAAGTAGATGGTGCTAATGACATCCGAAAAGAATAAATTCCCTAAACACTAATGAATTCAAACCCATGAGTGCCTAGTATTTTGGAAATAGCCATTTTCAACCAACCCCTCCCCCCATAATGAATTTGTAAAAGAAAAAAAAACCTTTCCCTTCCTCAACTATTCCACAATGAAAAAAAAATTGAAAAAAAAAAATAACCCCTTTCCCCTCCTCCTTCCACATTTCAAATGAAAGGAAAAAACCAACCTACACCCCCTCCCCCTCAATAGTAAAAAAAATAAATAAAAAAATCAAGGCGCACCCCCTCCCCTTAAACAATGAAAAAATATAACTAAATGATTTCCCTGGCCATTCTCAATAGTAAAAAAAATAATTTATGAAAGTTACAAGCAGTAAAAAAAGTAACAAAAAGTAACAAACATTGAACCTTCAACAATAAAAAGTAATTTGAAAAAGTTACAAGTAGTAAAAAAAGTAACAAAAAGTA
>Ga0116231_10005495_pt1 | contig 24907 bp, 19 predicted proteins | sample S1TSphgellanicum_2_FD_89695 | JGI IMG/M metagenome (GOLD analysis project Ga0116231, IMG submission 89695) | Host-associated microbial communities from peat moss isolated from Minnesota, USA - S1T2_Fd - Sphagnum magellanicum MG | ecosystem: Host-associated > Plants > Peat moss > Unclassified... | reverse complement strand
TGAGCCAAAAGCACTTACAAGACCACCAACAGAAGCAGCAGCTGATATTAAAAACCAAAAAAGAAACAGGGATTGCAATGAAGACAGTGACTGACATCCCTGGTGAGAAGAGTCTTAGTGGCACAGGGCATTTCAGAACTAACCCAGCCGGGCTTGTACCACGAGGTGAATGCTGTGGAGTGGGCTGTGGTGGAAGACCAACAGTAACCACTGAATCTGAGCTAGTGTCAGTGGAGCCCACAGCAGCCTGCACATATACCCACAAATACTCATGTGCTGAGCTAGCATTCCCTCCACCATTGTGCTTTGCCCCCTATAACTATGAGCTGCTGGTGGTCCCTTTCTTCCCTTCATGGGATGCTGTCACAGCACTTAAACCTACCTCACAAAATTGCATATATCTCTGATTGGAATTGGGATCATGGAAAAGGTCTCAGATTGTAATTCAACTTAATCAAAGGCTATTACCCCTCATGAACAACAGAACTCAATTCTGTACTCTGGAGTTGCAGTATAGAGTCATGCATACCTGATCTGGTGGGCGCTTACTGCCAGGTATGGGAGGTGACTGCTGCAGTTGCTTCCGCAGGAAGTGGTTGTCAATAGTGAGTTGCGAGGTGTGCTTTGCAAGCCGCTCATTCTCCTCCATCAGGAGTTTGTTCAGTGCTGTCAACTTTGCATTCACACTCACCAACCGTGTTGCTTCTTTGCGCTGCTTCTCCCGACACCTGCAAGCATACCCATACATACATATTGCATCAGGAGCCTCCTCACCCAGCTCCCCTCTCCCAAGTTCTACTACAAGAAGGTTGACAATGTGTCTCAAAGCAGGCAAGCTTTCAGATACAATATTGCTGCCGTTGACAGCAGCTTTCCCTTCTCAAATACACGATGTGGAGACGATCACAGAAGTAAGAAAAGAAGATTTGAATGAAGATCTGTCTGGGAAAGGGGGGCAAGTGAGACTGTGCACCGCACCGTCTGTTCTGGAACCAGACTTTGATCTGCTTGGGTTCAATGTTTGCAAGGATAGGGCAGTCCTTGATGAGCTGCTGGCGCCTGATAGAGCTGGGCTTGGGGCACTCATGGTACACACGCTCCAAAGCCTCCACTTGCTCATTAGTGTAGCGAACGTACTTCCCGGAAGCGTCCATCCCCTGCATGCTTGTACTCCTCGCTCCTCCCTACTCCTCCCTCCTCGCTTTGCTTCAAAAATCTGTAACCGCAAAACCACACTTCAGACGATACCGATCTGCCTCCAGTGTGCGTAGTTGTTCTCTTGAAGCAAAAGGACGGTGAAGCTGAAACGCGAATGTTCTAATCCAAAGATTGCCGAGTGTTTCGCTATTCTCTCGGCAATTTGCGACTTTGCCTACTGGAAAAGAAAGGACTGGAAACTAGATCGTGATGCAATTGATTGTGTAGTAGAGCTCTGCTTGCGATTCCTTCTTCTTCTTCAGTTCTGAAAGAGGTAGTAGTAGGCAGATACGCAGCAGGTAAGCATCCTGGTGTGAATCCAGCTATCTGCGACTTCCACAGGTGCTGTTCCTTTGCAGTTTTTTGACGTCGAACAGCTTCCAGATTTGACAGATTGATGGCAGTAGAAAGTCTTGCTGCTAAGATCGCATAGAGAGTTCTTGTCTCAGTAAGTAATGTGATCTCCTGCTGCAGCATTGTTAGCAGTGGAAGAGCCAGTGCAGCAGCAGCAGCTCAGAAGCATCAGTGTTACGATTCTTCTGGCTGGCTGGCTGGCTGGCCAGGAATCAATTCGCTCCAGTTTCTTCTGCCGGACGGGAAAGATCATTCGATCATGGCACATGACGCGCACCTCAAGTCTCTGCGAATTACTACTACTGTGACAAAGCAAGCGTTCTCGACTCCGTCGTGCTACTGTTATTTCAACAATTCCCGGAACTCTGGACAGCTACCAGACAGCAATGTCTACTCTCTTGTGCAAGACTTAGGAGCAGAAGAGGAACTCGGCATGGTCGGATTAGAACATTTTTCGCTCTTTCCTGTCCCTAAGTCTCTCGTCGTTCCCTGTCAACTTTCTAAGACCGATATGACTTATTTGATAAGCTCCCGGCCGGAAGCGGAAGTAGTCCTGTTCAGAACCTTAGTTTAAAGGCCGTCTTGAAAGACGACCATGAACAGGAACTTGAAGATCATCTGAAATACTTACTACGAAGCAGACAGTTTTTCTCCAATCTGATTCATAGAAACTTAGAGTCGCAAAACGCCGAAGACGAAAATATGTCCAAGCAAAAGCAAAACGACTCTGAACTGTTAAAAAAACATCGAAACAATTTCAAGCAAGTCTTTGATGAACAACATGGCACAATGTTCTCCTTGAAAGACATTCTCCTTGAAAGATCTCGTCTCAACTCCTCCTACTCTACAAAACACGGTTTGATACTTACACACATGTATATTACACAAAAGGCCGAAGACCAAGACAACAGGGCAGAAAAAAGGAAATGAACAAAAAGACCCACGGTATATAATAGACGCCGGAAAACACACAGAGACAAAAAGAGAAAGGGGAGCAAGTAAGACTAATAATATTGCACCTTCTTCTTCTTCTTCGACTGTCGGAGCTTGTCAAGAATATATTGAGAAAGCAGACTTGCTGCCGCCGTAGAAGAAGCTCATGGAACAGACTTCTTGAATCTCTGCGATCATCATCATCTTCTTCTTACTCCCGGCTATGTAAAAGCAGCGACAGCTGTGGAAAAACAAATCGGCATTGGCATTGAGCGAGAGAGAGAGAGAGAGGCTATAACAACAAAATATCGACACAAAACGCAGCGCATCAAACAGAACCGAACCAACCAACCAAAAAAAAAAAAACAGATAAGTAATCGCAGTCAGAAACGACGAAGCTCTTCTACTACCGCGGCAACAAACAAACAAACAAACTCGCTCTATAATCACCCCCGCAGCACCTCCTCCTCGGACTTGTCCAGAGCGTCCCCACAAAACACTCTTTCTTCTCTACTTGCGCCCCCACACACACCCCACGTTGTCAGAAGGAAGAGAGAGAGAGAGAGAAAGAAAAAAAAAACGGGCAGAAGAAGGAAACCGGACCTATACTGCCCGGACTAAATATTTACATACGTACAAATACATACATACGACGCCCAAATCCACGTCTCAAACCAGCCAATAGTTACTGTTTAATTTTTACCCCGCACCAATATTAAATTACGGCGCAACACTACTAACCCTAAAGGTCAGCTCTAACCCGACAACTAGCTACTTACTTCTGTCCCCCCCTCCCCCCCAACCCCCCCTAGAAGCTAGCTGTTGTCACCCATGCCAGGAGCAGCCTTTTTTTGGGGGCGAAATTTCGGCAAAAAAGCGAAAATAAAATTTAAAATTCGAAAAAAGAGATTCTAGAGGTTTTCAATCGCCAGAAGTCATTAAAAAAAAGAAAAGAAAGAAGAAGTAAAAATAGTCAGATTTTATAATAGTGATTTTCAGTTTGTAGCCAAAAATGTAGAAGAATGACTAAAGATTTGCACTTCCCTATTTGGTTTATAGCCAGATTTTGTCAAAATCCTCTTAAGAATGATAGCCATTTTGGCTACAAACAAAAATTCCCAAAAAACACACTGGCTAAGCCTACGACTAGGGTAAACTAGTAGGTAGTAGGGAATTTGGAAATAATGAATCCTGCAAACGTTGGTATAATAATAGGCACTTTGGTTGGTAGGTAGGTAGGTCGGTCGGAAAGTAAGCAAGTAAATCCAGTAAAAGTTAATTTAATAATCATGATGTATAGTTGCTAGCAACTTTTACTGCGGATTCCAGATCCCTGAAAGTTTCTACATATTTCCAGGTCCTGAAAAAACCTTAACCTATTTCCAGGTCCTGATTCACTGTTTTCTTTTGGCCTTCTTTGTATGTGTGTGTGTGTGTTTGTTTTTTGGCTTCTCTTTCTTTTTCTTTCTTTCCAGCCCCGGGATTTCTTTCACGTTATTAGCAGGTGTCGTGGGTCGTCGCGCAAAGAAGACAGGCTACGGACCGGGGGACCACGCGCACATTTTTTTTTTAACCCGCTGGACAGTCGCGCGCCGCCATCGCCTTTGCCTTTTTTCTCTCTCTCTCTCTCTCTCTATAGAAGTAGTTTCCGTGCGTACATTTTTGCTGCGCGGTGTGTGCTGGTTGAAAACCCTGACTGATGACTCGGGAACAGGCACGCAGGCCGGCGCAAGTACTTGATCTTGTTGTTGTTGTTCTACTTACGTTATAAACTTAAAAATTATTATCTGTCAATCTAAGTTATCAATCTAGCTCTTCTTCTTCTTCTTCTTCTTATCCATCTACACTCGCCCCCAAAACGTCGCCTTCAAAGTTCAAACCATTTGCTGATTTTATTTTATTTACTTCAGGTGCTGTATGATGCTTAGTACTTTACTGGTAGTGATGGGATCATAGGCAGCGGTCGTCGTCCGTCGTCGTCGAGATGCGCGCTGTGGTAAAGTTGTGTGCATCGAAAATAAGCAACTGAACAAGGACTTACTTATTTCGGCGAGAAAGAAGAAGAAGAAGAAGGGACGCTTTCAACGCTGCTTCTAAATTAGGTCATGAAGATGAGGAGGTGTAGGGTTTAGGACTCTCTCAGTGTGAAAGAGTACTCAGTTAGTTAGTTGGTTAGTTAATTTGTTAGTTAGTTCACACCTCTGAATTTACAGTGCTTTTTATTCCAAAAAGTTACAAGAATTTTGTGTTCAGGAAATGTACTACCACTATGGTGGTGGGTGTTAGCCTATTTGGAGTCCCCCCCCCCCCAAGTTTGGCATTTTAGTTTAGAGTTTAAAGCCCCAACTTGGTCTTGAAGAGTAGCTAGTTAGATAATTAGTTAGTTAGTTAGTTAGTTAGTTGGTTGGTTAGTTAGATAAAATTGTTTAGTTAGTCCATAGCTCTAAATTTTGCCGTGCCTTTTATGGGGAAAAAAAAAAGATATGATAATTTTGTTGTCCCAGAGGAAAATATGTACTATATGGTGATGGGTGTCATTTGGAGTTTTCCCAAGTTTAGTATTGTAGGGTAGAACTAAAGGCACGGGGCATTCCCAAAATAATAAGGGGCCTAGAATGGGGTGGTAATTCCGAGCCCGAGCCTCACATTTTGGGAATTTTGCCCCACCTTTGACTTTACCGATTGTAAAGCACAAGGCCAAAATTATCATGAACACAATATGGCCGGGCAGAAAAAAAAAAATTAGTGTTAGGGGAGGCAATGTTATTTACTCTAATATTTTTTGCCTCTTCAAACATTAGCATTTTCTACCAATATGGGACTACGGTGAACCTATTCCAAGGAATATTTTGAATGTACATTTTGCTCCACCTCAATGCTTGAATTGAATTTTTTTTCTTAATCATTTTCGGCCTAAGCTTTTACAAGAGCTTAGATACTTATTGTAATTCATATTAATTAATTTAATTAGTTGTGGTGCATCCCAAAACACAAATGTTTTTGCAATGGGCCATTTGGTTGGTCTATCACCGAAAACATTATGAAGTCTTTCCCCCTTCTTCAACCAGAAATCACAATTCTTTTACATTGTTTTACAAAGTTATGTAAAACCATATAAATGCATTTGTTTTACACTTACATTATCTTACACAATTGCATAAAAAGCACATAAATATATTTATTTTTACACTTACACTCTTTTACATGGCAGAAAATAATTCTACACACAATTTTATACTCACACAAAATGTAAGTCCTAAAGCATTTACACACACAACACTTGTTTGGGCAATGGGGTGAAAGGCAATAGGTAGAACATATTCTCTATACGTGTACATAATACCATAGTTGTTTGGCAACTTTCGCATAAATTATTTTTTTAAAAAAAATTCTAAAATTTTCAAAAAATATTTTTCTGAAAAAACACCAATTTTTGTGATATAAAATGAAAAAAATTCTAAAATAATTTTTTTTGGGGGAAAAAGGAACCTTCAAAATAAATTAATTTATGTGGCAAACATGTGCCAAAGCTATCCCTATGTTATGGTATCAGGTTTAAGTTAGGATGGAAGGGGGCTGGTAAGTATGAGAATGAGCCATTAGTTTTAAGAATTATCTTGTGGAAAAATTCAATAAGTTATTGAAAAAAATTAGGCAAAAATTCAAAAAAGAATCCAAAAAATCATCAGATTTTTCTATACATTGATTCAAGTAGGTAGCTAGCAAAAAATATAGAAGGATGTTTAAGTTTTTCTCCTTTTATATTTTATTAATAGACAAATTTGGCTAAAGTGGGTACTGAATCATTGCCACCTTGGCTATGACACAAACTTGAAAAAGAAAAAGAAAAAGAAAAAACTAACACACAAGGTAGCCACCAAAATTTGCAATCTCCATAAAAAGTAAGGTAAAAATGGCTCTCCAAATTATGAATATAGGCAAGGGTAAGGGTAAATGACTAAACCTTACCTAGTTCGCTTAGTACTTGGGAAAGGCTAAATATTTACAAACCTAGTTACCTACGTACCTTACCCTAGGGTCAAGTTTCGTCATTAAATAATCCTCCAAACAGTGAAATGAATTTTTGTGAAAATATGAAATTCATGTGTTGAAAATCATCATAATTTTTATAGGCTTCTACTCTGAATAATTTGACAACTAAAATAACAATATCATAGTAGATCATGGAAATAATAATAATAATTTCAATAAAAATTAAAATAATTTTTTTTTCTTGAAAATAAATAATAATTCATTTTGTCAATGTTGAAACCAGCTTTACTTTTAAGGCCTATTCCAGAATGTAACTGACTTGACATGTGGATGACAAATGACAAACAACGCCTCTATCTCAAGCTATGCATGGATGAATTTTTTTTGCATCCACCTACTACTAAGCTTGTTGGGCTTGCCTACTACCAAGGCAAGGCTATTGTGTTTAGATTCATTATAGGGTATATATACGAGCTTAAGGAATTTTGGGACCCTTGATAATAGGTCTATGAATTTTTATATGAGGATTTTTTAATGATATTTTGGCTTGTGTTGAAGCTTGAGATTAGTTATAGAGTTATAATATCTTCAAGGATTTTGGTTTGGTTTCTTTCAGAGGATTTTTTGAAGATTTATTTTTTTTGCATCGGGGAATATATTTGAGTTTTCATAATTCTTCTTTTGACTTAAGATTTTTTTTAAAAATGTAAATGGCAAGGCCACAGTGTGACACACCCCCTTGTTCTTTGTTTTTTTCTGTTTGCATGGGGAGGTTGTATTCATTTTTCATTTGTATTTGGATTTTTGTACCATACACATTTGAGTGGTAGGCTAGTGCAAGTATGGCAAATTGTCACTCATTATGCTCATCTCTCTCTCTCTCTCTCTCTCTACCTTCCTTCCTCCCTTCCTCCTGTTGTAGCATGCTTAGCTTCTAGTGGTGGGTGCCCCACTATGTACCCGAGTACCTACCTACTTTGAACAAGTACCATGTACCACTTGCTACTATCATACTTGTATGCGACATGATTCTTTGGAATTTCTTATTCTCATGTCGTTTTTTGCTTTGAAATAGTGTGTTATTATATCGCATGTTTGGTAAGCACGGACGCTGGAGAAAGACAAAGCTTTTTTTTGTTTTAGCTTTGTTCTCGTTTCTCAAGCATCCAACCCAAAAACTCTAATACTTCAACATAGTCCCCAGGCAACCAATAAAGAAAGAGATGGCAAAAGACTACACTAACAACTGAAGTTTGGGATTTTAGTGTGTACAACATTTTCACAAACTATTGAAATTTTTCAATACTGAATAAGAAGTACCCCTAGTTTATAATTGGGTGTTGGGGGGCGGGGGGGGGGCATATTAGTGCAAGTTGAAAATGATGACAAACCGTTTTGAAAATGGAAATTTCATGCAGCCAATAAGAAGGCTCATTTCATGGGAAGGACTTCGTTTTTTTTTTCTTTTGGGTTTTGGGAGGGTGGGGGAGGAGGGATTTTTTTTTTTAATTTATTTTTGGTGGGGGTTTGTTCCCGATGTGTTCCCATCAGAGTTTCAAAATGTTCCCCAAGCTCCCAATGTGTTCCCAAAGACGTTCCCAATAGCACCTCATTTTAAAAAATTCCATATTGTTGGTTCAACTTTCATGTATATGAGTTGTAAAGTGGGCAAGGATGGAGGGTGGTGAGCAAGGGGGAAGCATATTTAGGCTATTATTATGTTGGCAAGAGCCCCCATGTTCCAAAGATATTGACGATGGCCCAAAATGAAGGGGGAAAAAAATACTATTGTTCCAATACATATGTGCCTGAAATGGAATGTACCCATTTGAAGATATCTACATGATTTAGGTTTTCAAGTTGCTCTAAAAACCATGATTGCAAGCTTGGAAGATTTTATGTGCTAGATTTGGGTCAATACTCAACATCATGTGGTACCCAATTTCTGATTTTCAAATATGAATGTCCCTAATATTCGGTAAACCCTAGGTTGGTCCAACTTTTTCCCCAATTTTTTTTGGGTTTGATTGATCCCAGCAAAACAAGGGGTGTGTCACACTGTGGCCATGCCATTTACATTATTAAATAGTATCTTAAGGCAAAAGAAGAATCATGGAAACTCAAATATTCCACCATGCAAAAATATAATCTTCAGAAAAACACCTCTAAAAGAAACCAAAAGCCTTCAAGATATTATAACTCTATAAAAATAGACCTATTATTACCTAGGGTCCAAAATCCCTTAAGCTACTATACTCTATAATGAATCTAAACACAATACCCTTGCCTTCATAAGCAAGGCCAACAAATCATAGACATTTAAGTCCGAGATTTTATTTGAGTAGATTGACACCCACCACTATCAAAACTAACAAAGTCACACACATAAACATGCACACCAAGACTTCATAAGCACATCATCATCTTGGACACAAAATCCTCAAAAATGAAAAAGTTAAAATCGTGTTCACATTAAACTAGGTTCAAACAACAATTAAACCCTAACATAAAACTAATGCTCTGCAACAAATATGTAACATTATGATTAAGCAACTCCAGTATGGAATTCCAAATGTCTCAATTTTTCAACTTTGTCTTTAAAGAGTTCCTTTGGGAGGTTAGGGTTGTCACAATTTGCATATTTTGGTTGCTAAAAATGTGAATAAATAAAAAAATTAAATTGTGTTTTGCATAAGAGTTGACAACAACATAGGCCAAAAAAAGGGTTTATGTAGTCACCTTTATGTAGTCTTGTGAGTGCTTGATTGTGTGCAAAGAATTGCAACACTCTTAAAGATGTGTGTGAATACAAATGTTATCAACATATTTTTCAGCACAAACAACATCATGCAAAATAGTGATGGGTGGCTTAATGTCACTATTTTGCGCAACTCGCATGATTGTAGACAAGGTGAATGGTGACTCAATTTGAAAGGAAGGATTTCAGATGAGAAGGACTACTACATGTGCTTGTCACTTTATCCCAAAAATACTAATCCCATTTCAAGTGAAAAATGATGTTTTGTTTTATTTGCCGTCATCAAAGCAATCCATGTTGTCTATTGTATTGGTGGTATATTGTTGGAAAAGAAGATTGTAAGTGGGAATGGGTCCAAACATGAGATGTGGAATCAAACTATGAACAAGGAAGAGAAAGTGGAAGCATGCAAAACCCTAACACTCAAATGAGCCTGGAGTTCAATATTTGCCCTCGAGGCAGGTGCCAAGGCCTGTTATTTCAGGAACTCCCTCCTCCCCTCCAAGAGGTTTGCCCAGCATAAAGCATGCATGCTAAATTTTTTATTTAAATTTTTTTTCCCATGATACCTGGTGGGTACCTAGAGCTCAGTATCATGGGTGAACAAACAATGTCAAGCTTTACAATAAAACAAACAAGAGTGAGCGTTACATTTTTCATAAAGCCCAATGGGTGTTTACGTTTCACAATGGAGCCTCTAAATACACTAAGGAATTTGACCCCCGTGCTTTACGGTGTATGGTGACACAAAATGTGTTTTTTTTCCCCTCCTTGAAAATTTGAGGTTTGAACCATTTTGGATTGTAAACTCGTTGCTCCTATTTGAATTGTTTTCTCCCTATTGGATAGGCTTCATCTTTGAATCAGCAATAAGATAAATAACTATATCATCCATAAACAATTAGACAATGTTACTCCTTTCAATTTTGGATTTAAAAATAATAATAATTTACCATTACAAGTTCATTTATGTTCGATATGATTTCTTCCACCCATAAATTCTAGTTAGATATAACAATTCCGATTTAATGCACTCTTTTATCACACCTCAAAGCTCTTGCACATTGCCAAAGAAGAAAATGCAATTACTTACTTATTGGTAGGCCTAGTTCCAGTCAAGATGCAATGGGAGACATTTTGCCAAGTTCTTAAAATCAAAATTTCCCAAGCCAAAGTTGGCAAGGTACAAGTTGAGAGACACATTGATCTTGCACACAATTTTTGAAGGTATGAAAGAAACTCTTTGACATTGTAAGTAGATTCAATTAGGTCACATAACCCCTTTTATATATTTCATGTTTAATTTGCCCCATCCTTTTGCATTGCAACAACAACGGGTTGGTTTTTTATAAACCATTTTAGGGTTTCAAGGCCCCTAATCGTAGTTAAGATTTGGCACTTTTTATAAACAATAGTGGGTAGGTTGGGCCAATTCATCACCCAACACTTTCAATTATAAATCTTATGGGTTGGCTGCAACAAGTTGCAAGTAATGATTGGCCGGAACAGAGCCACACAGTGGCCCACCCTAAAACCCCCCAAAACTTTCAACCATTTATTTCGATGGTGCTACGGTTTCAATTCGACTTTCAATTAATTTCACCCACCGACACCAAAATCAAATTTCCGCGCAGGCTTTTTAGCTGTTTGGTTCTTCAGAACACACGGTTTTTTAGTTTTGAAATGATTCCTGTCCACAATAGACAAACCAAAAAAAATAAAAATTGTGCGTGAACATTAAAAGTGAAAATAAAAGAAAGAATTCGATCCATTCCACAATAGACAAAAAAAAATTGTGCGAACATAAAGTTCCATTCCTTTGGGTAATAGACAAAAACCTCGTCGAACATCAAAATTCCCGTCCTTCAGCAAACGGACAAAAGTTTTGTTCCGTCATGGACATCTTCTTCTCCTGATCTGCAGATGCACCCTCCCAACAACCCTCCTGCAGGGAAGATCAGGTCCAGTTCAATACGTCCGTCCGTCCGTCCGTCTGTCCATCATCTCGAGTTAACGACTTTTTCCCCTCACTTTCCTTTCTTTTCAGGCACACCCCCGCACACCCCCCCCCCCCAAAAGGGACTGATCCCCGGCAACAAAAACACACAACATGGACAAAAAAGCAGCAGCAAGGAAGGAATTGTCCAAGGAATTATTATTTCTATGTGTATGGACGGACAAATTTTTTGTTGTGGTGTGTGGGGGGGGTGTTTGTTAGTTGGCGGGTGGGCGGAGGGTGGCTAATGGCGATGTAGTGGTCGGAGACTTTTAAGCTTTAAAACTTAGTCAAGAAACTTTAGTACAGATCTAGGCACCTCCAAATTGTTTGATTGATATTCGATCAAGTGCCACTTACATACTTTCTCTCTCTCTCTTGAAATCCGTCTCTCAACTCAAACCTTGGTAACCTAGGGTTTTACCCACCATTTAAAGCACTCCGTGAGATTTCCTTTGTTGATTTTGTAGGGCACCTTACATCTGTGAACTATCGGTTCTCAAAAGTGTACAAGTGTAGGGTAAAGCCCTAGTAGTGTGGAGTTCTCAAAATAGGGGACCCTACGACGAAGCTATAGCTGAGTCCGGCCCTGCATTTTGGGAGTGTCCCCCAACCATGGGCTTTACCTATAGTAAAGCACGAGGGCAAAATTTATCATGGACCAAACGTCTATAGATAATGAAGCCTATGAATGAATGGGAACGTTCTTACACTTATAAAAGTAGGCATAATATCCCTCCCAATTTATAAGAGGGGAAATTCATGGATATATATAAGGGTGCCCTCCACGTACACTATAAGTTTTTTCCAAGTGGTTCACGCAGGTGTAAGGTCCTCTCCTAAATCAATAGACATAAGATCCTTCCTACTCCTATCACCTCGCTTTCTACGCTTGTTTCAGCTTATGATAAGGTTAGGCCCGTACACTATGTTGGGTAACACCCATGTGTTGGGAGCAATTCCCAAAATGTGAGGCTACACTCAACTACCACCCCATCATCCTAAGCTCCTTGGTTTGTGAATGCCCACACCTTGTGGGCCTTACCCAACATGAAGTAGTAGGAGGGGATGGATATCTATGTAGGCAATGCAACTTGAAAGTAGTCACAATTCCTGAGAACAAAACAAACAAACAAACAAACAAACAAAGAGAGCGCCAACAGCTAGCCACTATTATCATTTAGTGTGGTTCCAACTTTGAAGGCACCTTGCATGATGGAATACTTTTGCCGCACATTTTATCCATAAAAATTAGTGCCCTAAAAATTCAAGATTCAACACTAAGATTGAATTCTCTTGGGCATTTTGGTGTAAGGTGCTGGTAGAGACGATGACCTCAATTACTACTCCAAATCTTTATGTGTAATGGGTATTAAGAAAATGGCTAGCCTCAGATAGAATGAATGTGAGGAAACATCCTTGGAGTGGGATTGTCCCACAATTAGGGGCCCAAGTTCAACTCTTGACCCTTTATTGGGGAATGGCTCGCTCCTCCTCCTCCTCCTTCTCCTCCTCCTAGGGCCTTACTTTACACTTCGAATGTGCTAAGGTAAGAAGAAGAAATGGATACAAGGAGCCCTTGCATGGCAAAGGACCCAGGCATGAATAACAAGTGGCTCATTGCAAAATGGTTCTGCCCCTTGTGATGGCAAGTTCAAACTTCAAACCACCACCAGTTTTTAAAAAGGAGGAAATGTATGGACAAAGCTCCAAAAGCATGAAATCACAACAACACCTGGTGAACATTCCTCAAAATGCAGGATCAAATGAGAACTACATACATTGTTCAGTAAATACCTAGTCTCTCTGCACTAGTCTCTCCCTCTTTAGAGAGAGGAGAGAGAGAGAGGTAAGAGATAGAGAGAGAGAGTGAAAGAAGGGAGAGGACTGAAAAAGCACCAAATTTTGAGCTTCCCACCTGTCCATGTTCCATTCTGGCAAGACTGAAGCTGGTTTTTTCAGGCATACAACAACCCATATGCAGCAGTGCTGTTGTCTGCAGGGCGGCCTGGCTGCACACTGCATGCAATGGGTCCCACTGCCCCCCTCCCAAATTTGATCATCACTACCAGGGTGGAAGAGTAAGTGAAAATTGTCCAGATTCCTCTGTAATGAGGCAAAGGCTTTTCACGTATTTTGGAGTGTGTCAGGTACAGGCCATTTGTGGCCATTTTGCCTGTGAGACTCAAATTCCTCACAATGGCCCAAACAAAAAACAAAGCCCACCACCACACTCCATTGTTTGATGATGGTGGTATTCATGTGGACTTGCAAAGTGGTCATGTGGATTTTGCAAAATGGTCTTGAAAATAATAATAGTAGGTCTTTGGCACTAAACCCAAGTTAACTCTGGGTTGTTGTGCACAAGCCCACACAACCCTTTCACTTTGCCTTGTAAGGAGACTAAAAATCACTCACTAGAGATTTAAAAGTAGAAAAGGCCACATGAAAATCATTATTTCTAATCTCACATAAAACTCTATGTCTCTCTACCCCAGGGGTGATGGCTTAATGGTACAGCTCGTGTTGAATGCCACAAAGATCTTGAGTTCAAACCCAATGGTGAGCCAGGTGAAAACCATATATACACATCCCTGGCACGAGACCTGACTTGGGGTAATGCCTACAACTTGCCAGTCAAGTCTCTTGTTGTGTTCCTGAGAGGCGGGGGGGAAGAAACGAAAAAACCTTTACAAACTTCAGTTAGTAAGGCCCACCAAGTGAGGCATGCCCCCAGAGTTGGACACCTGCTTGGGCTCTAGCTTGGCAGTGGGCCCTTATTTGGGGAAATGCCTTCCTCCTAGGGCCTCACCCTACACCCCTCCCAATGGAGAAATGCTCCTGCAGCAGCAAAGATTAGGTCTGTTGGTGTTGCTTGACCCATTCTGGTTTGAAAGTTCATTCACCAATTGTGTATAATTGAGTATTGTATAACTAGAGTTAAGTTAGCAAGCACCCGTTATGGAAGAATATGTGGCCATAACAAATTGTTGGGAGCATCTTGCTAACAGGACAACATGTCATTGGAAAAGCACTCCCCAGTTATATCGTGTATCTTGTTACCTTCTTGACATTTTCATACCTCTCTTATAAAAAACAAATTGGACATTTCTGATTGCCAGTTGGTTACACCTCATAACTCACCCTCTTCTGTGTCCCTTAACCTGTAAGGTCAGCACTCTTGGTCATTTAATTACGTGTTGTAACCAGCTCAAAATATATATATCTCAAAACCATTTTTTTTAAAAATTGAGGACCGTGGATATGAATCTTAAGAACCCTCCTGAACACTATGGCACTTTTAATAACCACCCAACAAGGGAGAGTAGGTAGGAAATCTAAGTGGTTACGATGTAGGCACATAAGTAGGTACTAAGCAAATCACTTGGTGTCTAGTCTACCAGGTAGATAGATGCATGTGGATGGTTGGTACGTAGCTAACCACTCTGGTTAGATTAGACGATGTGGGACCGGAATACAATGAAAAATGTTTTTTGGTCCCACATATGACCACCCCTTTTGCATGGTGCCCTAGTGGTGGGTGCTTTGTTTACTCTGGCCCTAACCAAGGTGGGTTAGCTATGTCACTCACACAGGTAAAAAGCCCTTATTTGTCATCATAAGTGAGCTCCCCCATGTGACAGGTACATGATGGTGGGTCTTTATGTAGTGGTTGATTATGAGGTCCTGATTGGGAAGAAGGAGGGAGGGGTGGGTGTTTTGAATTATGAGGGAGGAGGGTAGATTGACAAAGCTTCAGCTGAAGAAGCCAGCCCTTCAGAAATTCTAAACCAAAAGAAAAAGGCCTTTCATGTGCAAACAACTACATGAGAGCACACCATTGTCAAAAGGAAGGAAAGTAATGCTATAAGGACAAAGGTTTTTTTTTAAATAATTTTTATTTTTATTTTTTAATTAAAACTAATATATTTATGATTTATTTCTAATTTTGAGGGTGGCACAAGGGGAAGAGAGTTACAAACTTATTTAGCACGAGCGCTAGTATATGCATGTATCAGAAATGCCAGCCTACCCACAGCCGGTTATCAGGGCTGTTCTTTACCGATTCTTCTGTGAAAATTTTGCTCCTTCTGAAATAATGGTTGTCAAATAATCAGGTTTCGAGGTAATTATAGTAATTGTACATGTAGGAGCAGTGAAAATATATGTAGTGACAATGGAGCCACTCTTTGATTTATATTTTTATATATATATATATATATATAAGTTTATTTTTTATTTTTTTATTTTTTTATTTTTTTGGGGCCAGAAACCTTGGAGGTTGTTTGATTCCAAAATATTAAACAACAAGAACCCCAACTAGCAGTTCATCATAAATAATTCAAATGAGCGCACAAGAGTGATATATATGTGTGTGTGTGTGTGGTTTCCATTAGCCTACTCAAACGCCTGCAAAACTTGTTTGATGGGTGTAACAGGCCTTTTTCTACTGCAGGGAAGTTTGTAACAATATAATAATCATACCCTGGAAGCCAGTAATAATTTTATTTTAATTTTCTGAAGGATAAAACTCTGAAAACCATAGAAATCTTTCCTAAAGTCAAGCCCTGTTTCAGAATAAGCTTACCTTTGAGAGCCTTCTTTTGTCCTCTCATCCACTCTCTCTCTCTCTTCTTGAGCTCATCGGATTGCAGATCAACACTCATGATCATGATCCATTATCTTTTTCATTCGACTTCAGATGAATATAATACAAACCCCGCCCCCAAAAACTAACAACAATAATAATAATAAAAACAAATTGCTGAACCACTTTTACTCTTATCGCATAATGGTTTTGAGTTTTGACATCATTCAGGGTTTGTAGTCATAGCCAGCCGTAATTTTGGAGAGATAGGCGACATTCAACTCAAGTTAGACATTGAGTACACTTGAAGATCAGCAATTTTGCAGTTGGTTTTTTTTTTTTTTGTTGGTGCGACTAGTTTTGGACCACACACATGGAAGAGACGGAGGAGGAGGAAGAAGAAGAAGCATCTTGACAAAAGAATTGTTTTTTTGATTAGGCAATCTTACAACAATCATGTCAAAATTGTCACCCAAATGGAAGGCAAAGTTATAATACCCCATGATTAGAAAAACAACAAAACATTTCCTGCAGCTTGACTTAATCCCATCATGAAAGTCCCCACAATTTTGGGTACAAAAAAAAAACTGGTATGGATACCAAAGCTTTTAGGGGGGTGGGGGTAAATAAGCTTTTTTTTTTATCATTTTGCCTGCCATAATAACCCTAAGACTATTGTTTAACCCTTAGCACAAATATGAACCCTTATTATGGTGCATTCACACTTGATGTTAAGTTAGTGTTAAATGAAAATCTAGGTGGCATCCTAGGTGGCACCCAATGTTAAATGGGTGATAGCTTAATGTTAATTCAATGTTAACTTAACATAAAATGTTCATGGTAAGTAGGTGTAAGTCCTAAATGACTAGTGTGATGTTAGGGAACTCAACACTACAGTCCCTAACACCAAGTGTGAATGCACCTTTAGCCCAATTCATATTTTTGCATAAGAGTATGGGTCATGCCCACACACATTTATTTGGGAACAAAGCTATAAGAACTCAAACACATGGGGATGTGGGTTTGCTACCTTGTTTGATCTTGTTCATTGGCCTCTTTCTTTTCCGACAGGTAATGCCCTTAGATGAGGGTGTTACCCAAATTCGGGTCTACTCACTCAGCTATCGCTTGGACATAGGCCCTCACTTTGATAGTGCTCTCGTCCTATGCAAAACAATTCCCCTGTATCTTGAGGGTAGGTTACCAGGTAAAAATCTTTCCTCCACAAAAGGTGGGGCATTTTGAAAAGCAAAAATGCCCGTTCCTGTTGGTATTTTGTTTTTTTATGTTTTCTTGTGATACCCATCGGGTATCACACCCATCAGGTATTGCAAGAAAAATTGAAAATATATTCTGTTAATTCTTTACATCAATTAATGTCCTCAATGTGGCGAATTGTGTGAAAGGGGTAAAATGTGTGTAAAATGAATAAATCATCACATAAGATGATTTTATTTTTCTTTCTTAACATTTACATTAAAGTTATCCTTAAAATCACGTTATCTTTGGCTTGCCAATTACCTTTGTCATTTCATGTTAAGTTTTCATTTGTCCTTAAGGTAAATGATACACAAAAACAACATTAAAACTCAACATGAAACCTGTATTGAAAAGTTCGAGCTCCAACAACCTCCCTTTCTTTTACAAAAATATTTAACACAAAAACATGCAAACAAATTGCTCCAACTATCTCCCAAACAACACACAAACATCTTGTTTTTCATGCTCCTTGAAAGAAAGAAAGAGTAGTTTTTTGCAAAGCTCCTTGCACCTTCTTGGAAAGATGCCACAAACTTTTCACGAGCTTGGAACTCCTTTGCACTCTTGCAAAACTCAAGAAATGCACATGAATCCAACTCATGACCAAATTCATTTGAGCTCAATTTTGTGATGCAAAAATTGGTTTATGTCCCCATTTGATGTGTGAAGTTTTCATGCTATCTTGGGTATCCCAACTCATGTTTCGACAAAATAAGGGGTTTTTTTGTGATAATTTGAAACCTTTTATGAATAACTTTATCATATTATAGGCTTTTGGTTCAAAGGATATTTGTTTTGAAGGATTTGATGAATCATTATGCTTACCATTAGGATTTGTCTTTTGAAAACTTGGTTCAAATCATTAGGTTGTTAAACTTGATAAGCATTTCTCTACAAGCAAGTATATAATGAGGGGTGACTCTCCTTCAAAAGGAAGTAATTCCTACATCAAACAATGTGACAATATGATGAGTGAAATTGTTAAGTGACAATGATGGATTATTTTAAACCTTGTTTGATAATCAACCAAATGTTTTTATGTGATCTTATTGGATGTGTGTAACATGTTGAAATATTGCGTTGATTCATGGGAGTTTTTTTCTTAAGCATTAACAAAAGATAATGTAACATTATTAACAGTTTAACGAAGCAATCTCAATTCACTATTTTTTCTTTAAAATAATATAAACATATGGTGTGTAAAAAAGAGAATTTAACTACAATAAAACAATGTTGTTTGCATTGTCAAAGACAAAATGGTTATGAATTAAATATCACAAAAATCAATGTTTAAAAGTGTAAAAATGAAAAATGCCTTTGAAGAATGATGTAAACCATTTCCAACAAAAGTGTTAATGAACATTTTAAATGAACAAAAAGAAAGAATGGTTCATTTCAACATTCTACAAACATAAATACCATGTTACTAAGGGCCATTTTAAACAAATGTCCAAGGAGTAGGGTCCAATGAAATTGAGCATTCCTATTGGTCAAGAGCTTTAAATTAGTCCCAAGGCTTTTTTACATGGCATCATTTTGGAGGGAAGACCAATTGGTCTGGACTAAAAAAAAGTTTAAAGGAGAGCTCATGGTTTGGAAAATCAAAATGTATGCTAGGGTCAAAAGTTATTCATTTCTTTTTTGTTTGCTCTTTTTCATTGTTTTTTAAAACCCTTGTTGCTCAAATTCTATGAAAATAGAAAACATGTTATGGATTGAAGACATTGTTAAGAACACACTAGCTCCCACATTTTTGAGCAATTTTTAAATTGACATGGTTTGTTCTGTGGATCCTCACAACCTAGTTGCTAAAAGGGATAGATTTTTAACCTTTCGAAGTGCACAAAATGGAGTTGAATAAAAAGGTGCCATGGGGTAGAAAGTGAAATGTTGAAGTACCAATTTTCATAGGTGGAAAAGCATTTGAATTTACAAAAGATCCCTAAATCGGTTCCCATTCCAAATAAGATAACATTAAAAAAGAAGGCAGTTGTGGTGAAAATGAAGATAAAAAAGTGAAAAAGTTAAAAAATATATTCATTGTGTGTAGAAGAATAAAAAAGAAGAAGATTTTTTTTAAAAAACCATGAAAAAAAAGAAAAAACCAATGGTTAACTTAATCTTGTCACATGTTAATAACACATTTTTGATATTGGAGCCTTGAATTGGACCTCAAACCTTTAGACACACTCATTGTGCCATAGGAAAAAATGTTTTCTTACATGTGGAAAAGGGTCCAATTCAATGTACAATTTGGTTGAAACTCACCCTTGGGCTTTTAGCTTTTGGACCTTTGTTTAAAATGGCCTTTAGAATAAATTTAAAATCTTTGATTATCTCAACAATTGTATCAAGAAATTGGGCACATTTATCTAAATAATAGTAACTACCTTATGCTTCTCATATAGAAATATGTTGAAGGGCTCCAAATATATAGTTATTTGAAAAGCAAATTCATTATCACAAAAAAAAAATGTAATTATCAATGGTCCAAATGTTTTGGTTTGAATGAAATAGGGATTGGGATGGAATGTGGTTTCTAACCTAATATTGATAGGCTAGTTCATCTCATATATGTTTGATGAACATATATGATTGATCCTCATTTCTTAGTCCAATATGTCGCAATTCCTTGTGAATAGCCATAGATATTTTGTTCGTCTTCATGAAAACATCTGTAATGCAATTCATCTACAAGCTTTATCGTTTTATTTTGATATTATTCAAAAGGAAATTGAGTGTGTTATATCTTTGCATAGAAATCTACCCCTTATGAAAAGAATGATTAGATTGAATTCAAACATAAATTTGATTTCCAAATTCTTTTCATCCTTGGGTAACATTTAAATATAATCCTACGGAATGGAATTGAAAATTTAAATGGTGATTGAGTTGTGATCATTAAACATTTTTCCACAATTGATTTCAAAAATTGTTTGGTCCCAAAATAAACCTTGCCCCATGGTTATTATTCTTGACTAACCATATAAAGCTCATGGAAATGATAAGAAAAACAAACATTAGTAACAACAAACAACATGCACAAATCAACAAAATTTTGCAACAATAAAACAAACCCTAATCAATGCATGAAACAACAACACATCAACACTAACTTCAAGTATCAAGATTTCATTTAAGATTTCAAATATGGATGAATAATGTGATCTAACCAATGTTCAATATTTCAAAAAATCAAACAAAAATGCCTCCTCAACAAGTGAAAGTTTCAACTATGAATATAAGACCAACTTACGACCTAATCCCCATAAATTATAATTTATAAACACATAATGTTGTTTTTCTTTTTGGAAAGGCCCATAGAACAAAATATATGGTCAATATTTTCATTATTCAACAATAAATAACTAAACAATAGTGGGTTTTTGTTTAGTGGTTTCAATTCCATGTGATATCTATGCAACATATGAAATTATAAAGGATTAGAATACCAATAACATTATTATAATGAATAAAATAATTATACACAAGGTGTCATCTTGGTTCAAAACCTTATCCTTAAGTTAGCCATAGGTATTATTTAGTATTGTTCTAAAAATTTATCCAAAGTCTATGGTTTAAAATCATTTCATAAAATTCTTCTTATCACGGATGTATTTATATTTGTGCCATCCATTAAAATAACTATTTCATTCTTCTCCCCTACACACCTACATAAATGGCAAAACTTTTACAATTATTTTTTAAATACCTTTTCAAAATCTCGAGATTGCTTACAATTATTTTTAGCTCTTTTTCACATACCTTTTGAAATCTTCCTCTTAAATTGAAGCTTAAAATTAAAAGATTTTTAATTATCAAATGTACATTCCATAAAATATTTACATTTTGAAAATTCATTATCAAATTGATTATAAACCTCTAGCTTCTTTAGCATTGTTCTTACATAAATTTTCCATACAAGTGAAGCTAAATTATCATAAAGTTCATATTCAAATATTAATTTAACTATTAGAAAACATTTCATTATTTTATTTTTATTATAAAATTTGAAAATATCACAAATATTTAATTCTTTCCCCAATACATTTTAAAAGCTTCCATTTCAAATGAAGCTAAATATAATGTTTCACATTAAAAAATGATCATACATTTAAAGAAAACTAGAATGATCATAAAAGTAAAATTTAAAGATTAATTTAACTTTACCTTTACCTTTAAATGATTTTGAATTTTTTAAAAATACATTCAGTTTTACACATATTTTTAATTTATGTCTACATAAAAAATAGAATTTCCACCTTTATACAACAAATTTTGGTGCAAAATTATTATTATTATTATTTTACATTCTCTTACCATTGTAGGTGTTTAAAAATTACAATTTATTTAATGTACATTTTTTTTGTCTTTTACAACATATAAATTATAGGTATGGGTTAGGATCTTAAACTTCTAGGGTTTAGGGTTTCTTTGGGGGAGTGACATATTTTCAAATGATTTATTAAAGTTATTCCACCAGTTATAATCCAAAGCCCACATTTAATTGTATTAATTGTATTTAAATTGTACCATAAAAGTAATAAATAATTGTACTACTACTATTGGGGTTTTAACTTTTCTCTCGTCTAACATTTACCCAACGGCTTTCACCTTTGGGGTAAGTAAATGCAGGTAAATAAATGCCTACACCGCCAGCGTACTATACTACAGTACATACGACAAATGATACGTACTATACAAGCATGGTAATAAATGGTAACTACTCATGATCCCAGGTAATTGGTCTTTACCACCACTTACCTTGAAGCAAGTGAATGAGTAAAATAAATAAGTGAAAACCCCAGGTTCCTACAAAATGAAAGTACTTACCTACAGGCCACTAGGTACCTATTACCTACCTACTTACCTACCTACCTAGGCTACTACTACCTACCTTGTAATTATTTTATTTTTACTTTTCACTTACTTACTTGTTCATGAAAAATGTTTCATTGTTTTGATGACGAAGTGAAAAAAAAAGTACGTCAGGTAAGTTGTAACGACAGTAAATTTTACTCCGGCAGTTTTTTTACCTGCCCTTCCTATTGGTGTTCGTACTCCCACGTAAAATAATAATTACTATTTCACTTTTTCTGGTTTTTAGTTTTTACTCTGTAGGCTGTGACACTCTGTGCCAACCGGTTGACGTAACTGGTGCCACCGGTTGCTACTTAACTCGCTTTGCCGTACGGAACTGGAATTGCTGTCTAGCTTATTGGAATTGCTATCTAGGGTTCTGGAATCGTCACATTAGGGGTCAAAATATACATAGGTGAGCTACTCCTCATTATTGCTGTCAAGACATGAGCTACAATTTGTTATTCTAGAGGACCGTAAAATTACATGGTGGAATAGGCTCTAGCATTCCAAGTACCATAATTTTACGTATAATGTGACCATTTTTGGCATCAAATTGGGTACCTTTTTTACGGTGCCACTTTTGGTTCTATGAGTTCCTATTGTAATGTACATAAAAACATTTTGGGCGATCAAAGTGTGACGACATTATATGTAGGTAACGCGGCCAGGTAGTGCCCAAGGCCATGGGCATTACTGGAATAAGGCCTTGCACAAGGTGGAGCCAAATTGGGCTTGATTCTAGTAATATTAGCTTGCGGGTGAGGGTGTAAAATTTTTCTTAGTTATAAAATTTTATAAAATTTGTTTAGTTACAAAATGTTATGAATTTCCAAATCTTAGGGAATAATTTATTTAAAACACCAAAGTGATGTAATGTAGAGCAGCAAGGCTAGACTACTAGTAATGTTTTTCAATGAAGTTTCTATGTGCTCAAAATCTCAACAATTATTGTAAAGAAAGAAAAAAAAAGACTCACACTTTTGCTTACCCTAAAATCCCATTGTTTTATAGGTAGAGAGAGCTCTAGTGTTTCAAAGTCCCTTGAAATTTAACAAACTAGCAAAATGCGTTCTCAATTTTTTTGAAATATTAAAAAAATGAATTGCGGGTTGTTATACGTGATTGATTTGGGGCATGTTCCGGGTGCTAGAGGGGGTATGTAACATGCTACCCAGCATATGTTATGTGCCCCTTGGGAGGTTAAGGGTGCAAAAACTATGTCTTGGTATCACCCAATTCTTTGTGGGGGAAAATTTAAATTGGGCAAGGGTCGAAAACAATTGCAGCAATACTCTTGTACTGACTACATTTAACAACTACTAGTGTGGCCTGTGCCGTTGGCCCAAGTGTTTACCACATCCTCAACTGATTTTTCCTTCCAAAACCTGGTTTTTTTTTAATGAATTTTCACCAGCAGAAATCACTTAAAAATTCAATATCTCCCACATTCTGAAACCAAATGTTACCAAATAAATTCCATTAAATCCAATTCCTCCGAAATTTTCAGCTACAATTTAATTTTAATTTAATTTTCAGTGAAGAAATCATTCAGTATTCAAGAACTTTTTGCACCGCAACATCATGGAACCAAGCCCATGCACCCTTCCTTGTCATGGGAACACAAATCTTTGCTTTCCAAAGACACCAAGAACACAATCTCAAGCATCCCAGTTGGGTGGATCTCATAAACACAAAACAAAACAAACTACCTTCCTTAATAGACAGATGGGCAAATATAATATTAGGGTTCAAAAATTAGAGTAATGCTCAGTAACTCTCATCCAAGCCAGTTGTGCTCTCATCCAAAGCCAGTTCTACTCTCATCTAAGCCCAGTTATGAGGATTGGCTGGAACTTCCTTCCCACTAGCCCACTCCCTTCAATTACATACAGTTCACCTAAATACATGTATATCGGCTTCACATTTTGGCTCTCGGAGTGTTCTTTAGATACATGTATTTAGGTGAATTGTTCACACATGCGTAACCGTACTACTACTACTTGTTCCGAGAGTAAGAAACAAGTAGTAGTACACTTATATACATGTGTGAACATTTCTTCCTTCTGGCGTCTCTGACATGGTTTCGAGTAAACCCACCGCCACTGGCGCACCATCCACTGGAAGCCCGTTATGACTCAATTTTTCCGGATGAACACCAACTCAAATTGATGTGAGGTTTCTTTCACCTTGGTAACCTATCATGTAAAAAGATAGGCCCTTCATAACTCATCCCTTAAAAGATAGGTCCCATATTTTACATAAATAGGTAAGTAGGTAGATAGGATGGATGAAAAAGTGAATGACAATGTTTATGTTTGGTAATCGGCTTGAGGTAGCCAATTATCGACAATAGCCTTGGCATTATCACACCTTGGCTATGGACAATTTTCAATAACTAGTAATCTCAAGTCGATTACTTAGCTAGCCTCTTTGAGTTTTCAACAATTTTTCAGCGGGCTGCTGCACTTGGTCAGGGTTCTTCATTTCTTTCACACATTATACATAGTGCACCTTGGTCACTAACCAATTTGTGGCAGATGATAATTTTTTTTTTTTGTCTTAGGTCTTCTTTGTTATAGTTGATTGTCATTTTGTTGTCATGAGTCCTCTTTTGCATAGGGTTTTTACTTGATTTTTGTTGATTGTTTGCTTTTGTTTTTTCTTTGGGTTGTGTCTGTTTGTGTTCTCATTTGCCTTGTATTTTGGATGGATGGATTCTCATCCTTGATTTTCTTCGTTGAGTGTCAGGATCAATTTGCCTTGTATTTTGGATGGATGGGTTCTCATCCTTGATTTTCTTCGTTGAGTGTCAGGATCAATTTGCCTCGTATTTTGGATGGATGGGTTCTCAACCTTGATTTTCTTCGTTGAGTGTCAGGATCAATTTGCCTTGTATATTTGGATGGATGGGTTCTCATCCTTGATTTTCTTCGTTGAGTGTCAGGATCAATTTGCCTTGTATTTT
>Ga0116231_10005493_pt1 | contig 24917 bp, 16 predicted proteins | sample S1TSphgellanicum_2_FD_89695 | JGI IMG/M metagenome (GOLD analysis project Ga0116231, IMG submission 89695) | Host-associated microbial communities from peat moss isolated from Minnesota, USA - S1T2_Fd - Sphagnum magellanicum MG | ecosystem: Host-associated > Plants > Peat moss > Unclassified... | reverse complement strand
TGACTGGAGGCTGCACTGCACAGAACTGTCCCCCCACCGAACAGGTGTAATCAATTTCACGTGGACTGACTTAACCAGCCTCAGTTAAGTCACAGGCAAAGTACCAAAAAATCTAGTTAACCCGAGTGTGTCAGCCAGGTTACAAGTTTGTTTCACTCCAACCTTTTTGCAGGTTAGGTAATTACTTGGGTTAACTTTAACTGTGACTCTGGAACTGCTCTAACTTGTGAGTCCTGACAAAACCACCTCCTTGCCCCTCTCTCTCTCCCTTTCCTTTCAAATACCCGGGGGGTATCCATCAGGTATCAAGGCAAAATGAACCCAAAAAAATTCTGCCCATGCTTTCTTTATGCAGGGTAATAATGCCCTCCAGAGTGAGGCATTCCCAAAGCACACTTCTTTCCTTGTGAATATTCCCATGATTAGTAGTAGTGCTTGGGGGATCCAAACTTTGTTCATGGTTTAGGGTTAGGGGCTTTGGGTTTTATAGGCATATATCATTCTCATGCTCAAAGGGTCATTGGCTTAAAACGTTTGAAAATATTCCCATGGCAAGGTGTCAAGGGCTAACTTAAGGCTTTCAAAAATGTTTTCAAGGTTCAAAAAGGGTAATAAGAAAAAGCTTTTCAAATGTTTCAGATGTTTTGTTGCCAATTTATTAGAGGAGCCTGCGAGAGTATTCATGTGAACCTTTGAACTTTCACTCTTGGAAATCTTTCACAAACCTCAGGTCTCCTTCCTTGCCATGAAAATATTCCCAAAATCCCTTAACCATGAAAATCAATAGCGAAACAACATAGTTAGCATTGGGTGGGTAGTAGAAATGGCATTTCTAGACCATTCTTTTATTTTATAATTGTGGTTTGAAAATATATTTAAAATATATATAACCACGGGGTTTGAAAAAAAATGTAAACTAATTCTAGTATATAACTACAAGTCTCAAAAACTAATCAAATAACCCTCTATAAATCAATTGGTTCTTTGCTAGTTCTTTCATGACACCCATTGATTCTTTGAGGGTTTTGCCCAAACCAAAGGTTTTTTAATTTTGATTTTTTTTATAAAAAAAAGACTAAAACCAAATGTTCTTTAATTCTAAAATCTTCAAAAACTTTAAATTGGAGCTTGTTAACAAAATCAAACAACTACCCAATACTAGAAACCATAATAAAATGCTTATTTTGATAAATGACCCTTAACGATTGGTACATGGGCAACTATACCCTAGGCATCAAATAGCAAAAATGTTGTGAGTCATGACCCTTGATCATAAGAATATTTTTAAAAACCCTTCAATATTAAATGTTTTCAGAATCAACCTTGCTTCCAACCTTAAATGTTAAGTGGCCATGCATAATGATCTTTTTATATTCCATATGCTCAATTTGGGTGTTAACAATGCATGTTAGAATAGGTTAGTGCCAAACACCCAAAGATATCAAATTGAACCAACACCCAGTTGCACCATGCAAGATGAGTGGTTTGTGAACAATAAACACTTTTCCATTCTATCCACATTGCATAGCAATGTGCTAACCATCCACATTCATCTACCTGTCTAGTAGACACCAAGGGCTTTACCTACTTACATAATACTATATATGTTGATGTTTGTTTTGGTACCCCAATGCCAAAATAATTAAATTTTTTGGCCCTTGGGTTGGTTTGATATCTCATATTTTGTGTTCTAAGGTTTCAACACACGAGTTAGAAAAAAAATTTGACATCTAAATCTCAAAGGTTTTTTCACAACATCAAATAGTTGAAGCCAACTTTTCCCAAGCATCAACTTTGGCTCACTCTTTTTCAACCATAGAACTTTGAACATTGCATTGTATAAGTGGGGGTCTTCATCAATGGAACTCCTCAACATACATTTGGCCAACCTAAGTCCAATACAATTGGTGGAAGTGAAGACTTTTTGCACTTGCATACTATGTCTTGTGAAGAAGAACCTTGATCTTACATTCCAACCATTCATTGTTTTTGTAAGCTGATAATTTATAGAGTTTTATCTCTTGCGGATGTAGTCAAAAATAAAGCTTTCAAATGCAAGTGTGTAGTCAAAAGAATTTTGCTAGCATCTTTTGTCAACTGAAGGAAAACAAAGAGAGTATTGATTTAAAAAATAGTTCTAAAGAACATATTATTGATATAAAAAGTAGTTCTAATGAGGAAACATTCTTGAATTCCTAGATACCCATAAAATGATTATAGTCTTATAGTTGAAAAGATGGTTCACAAATAGGTTGTTTTGACAAAATTTGTGAAACATGTTACTCAAGAAAAGAAAGAAATGTGGTTAAAGAAAACGACATCACAATAGTCTAAGAGATAGCAAACAATAAGACATTTATTCCTATTAAAGCCACCCAGTGAAATCCTAGGTTTTTTAACATTAAAAGAATAGGAACAAAAAATGAACATTTCATGTTTGTAAAATTAAGCGACAAATATTCATGAGGAGTTCAATAAAAACACTGAAAATGGCATGAAAACATTCAAATTTTCTAACATCCAAATGTCAAGCAAATACAATTTCAAAAAAGAAGTATATGAATTCACATTAAGACAAAATAATAATAAGGAATGTTCAAAGAATTATGTTTACTTCAAAGCAAAATTGAAGCTGGTTTTTTTGTTTGCAAATTGAGATTTTTTTTTCAATTATTTATTTGAGGTTCTTCTTCCATAGAAATTTCATTTGGATGAATTTCACAATTTACTCATTTTCATTTTGACTTGATTGTTCCATTTCCAAACAAAACACTTTTCACAAGAAATTATTGATGGGATGGAGAGTCAATATTAAATATGTTTCACAAAGGTGTTTATGTTATAGTAATTTAATTTAATGGATTACCCAAAGTAAAACAAATAAAACTCAAAAAATTTACAGTCATTTACAAAATTGTTCATTTCTTTGCATTATGGAATAAATGCAATGTATAATGAATGTGAAACATGCAACTTTTTTCTAGTAGCCAAAAACCCTTTCACAACCCACAACATATATCAATATGTTAACAAATAACAAAGAAAGGAAGAAAAACAACAATGCAATCAAGGCAAACAAAACACATATACAAAGTTAAAAAAATCACAAGCAAGAATTTTTTTAAAAATAAAATAAAATGAGAGGTGAAAAACTTATGAAATTTGGATATCAAAGTTAATTAACGTTCACCATTCCAAGACCTACACAATTTTTCGGGGGGTGGAGTTCTAGTCTAGTAACACCAAGGTGTGGAGCAACAAATAATGCAAAGTAACAAGCAAAATGCAACAACAAGAGCCATAAAGGCACTTGAAGGTGCAACAAGGCAACATAGTAAGGTGTGACAACAAGGCAATGCAACAATGCAAAATAGCAAGGCAGCACATCAAGGTGAAGTAGCAAGGTGTGACAATAAAGCAACATAACAAGGTGAATAGAAAGTAAGGCAAAACAACAAGGTGTAGTAGTAAAGCAATGCACAACAATAAAGCAAAACAATAAAGTGAAAAAGCAAGGTGAAATAACTAAGTGAAATGATGAGGCATGGTAGCAAGGTGATGTCACAAGGTGAAGAAGCAATGTAAGGTAACAAGGTGATGTAACAAGGTGTGGTAGCAAGGCGATGCAACAAGGTGCAACAATAAAGCAATGTAATAAGGTGAAACAAAACAATAAGGTAAACCAAAACAACAAAACAAACTAAGAAACAATCAACAAAAAAAAGAAGTGAAGCCCAAACATTTGTTTGGCCTTTTGTAATATTCATGGAATGTAGAAACTAGAGATGATGCCTCCATGGACACAATGGCTATGGGGCACCTCCCCTAACCCTAATCTCAATTTAAAAAATCCTTAACCTAAAACCTAGTTAATAGGTATTACCAACCACCCTACATTTTATATGCTAACATAGACCCTTATTACAAATACCCATCAGTGGGTATGTCATAATCCTTGGGAAGGTTTTCATTTTTTAAACATTTATATATCATGGGAAATTTTCAAAAAACTGATTATAGCTAAATGAAAATTAACAAGTTGATTTTCACTAAGGATATCATCATTTGTGGTGATACTCATTGGTTTTTAAGGTGATAAGTAACCTAAAAACCTAATTGGTTCTCACTTCATTTTTTAGAACTACCCAACATTGGTCATAATTCCCATCCTTTTGAATACAATATGAAATATTGTCATATATTTTGCATTTCATTAGAAAAGTGTGGCCAAGTTCCATGGGTTCCTTGTCCCTTCAATAGATATTGTGGATGCATTCATTCCCAAAATGGGCTGAACTTTCTTGAACACCTAAGGAAAATGCGTCCAATATTTTTAGATTTTCATCCATTGTGCAATTTCATTGGATACCTTTTGTCAAGAATTATGACCATTAGGTGCCTTCATAGCCTAGATATGCTTATTGGATTTATAAAAGAAATTATATAATCAAAATCCTAAACCTCATGAAAAGAAATACATCTTTTTATAATGTTAGCATCCATTGCACAAGCGTTCCAAATACTTTCATTAGAGAAATGGGGTGGACTTCCCCCATAATATCATTTATTGTGCACCATTTTATGCAAGGTGATTGTTGGTGAAGGTATAGAAAGATCAAAACGATCTCCATTAGATTTCAACCTCCAATCCTCCAACCTTTCAATTTGAAGGATAGTTGAAAGATAGGTATGCCATAAATTTTAAGGACTCTAAAGGTTGCTTGCATTATTTTGACAACATTCAATTCCCTTCATTTGGTTGCCACATTCGTCAACAAGTGAAAGATTTAGACTAAACAATGATGTTGAATGATAAGGTTATATCAATTGAGTTGTGAAATTTGACAATTCCAACAAATGAAAAAAACTCCTTGCAAATTGTTATGCCAAAAATATATATATTGTTCATTGCGGTATGCAAATTTTTAATGCATTTTGCAAATACTAGCTTCAACTTGTAATGCAAGTCAAAAGCCTATGGACAATAACATTTATGTGTTGGGAGCTAGTCTTGGACCATTTATTTGAAAATTGAAAGTTATGATCAATATTGATTTCTCAACATTACCACCTTGTGCAAGTAATTCTTCCAATTTGAACACATACAAGTGCATGTGAGATGGATGTCCCACTCAATATGATGTTGTTTTATTTTATTCTTATCATTTAAAAACCCAAACGCGACCCTTTTGAAGTTTACACATTTCAAAACAATATGGATAAACAAGCCAAACAAAAAGAAATAGTTGTTTTGCAAAATGTTTAATCTTTCATTTCATTGCAAAAATTTGCAATTTATATTCGTCGAAACACTTGTGATTTGTACATGCATTTTAAATTGGCAAGGGTTTCTTTTTCTACAATGGTGACAAGTTTGTTTTTGAGGAAGGGGGGAGAGGGAAGATTGGGCTTATCATTGAAATAAAATAAATCAACCTTGGTTTCATTTGGGCATATTAAAACCAATTCTTTTTTTGGGCAAATTTTTTCCAAAAGGTTACATTGACTCAAATTTTCAGCAAAAAATCACAAAAAATCACTCTCATTTTTTTGGGGGAAAGTATTGTCACAAGTTTATCCACTAATCACACTTTTAATGGTCACATACCAAACTTTCACTGATGAAGTCAATATGTATCTAGGGAAGCTCATGAATGAAAGCACACTATTAGGGGGTCAACTTGGGCACTTTCACAACATGTTTGAAAAGCACACACCTCTTAAATGTGTTGCATTTTTTTTTGAATTTATATTTTGATTTTCACAAAAGCTAATTCTATCTAATATTATTTATTTTTATAATAAATAAATTCAAGGAATAATGGGTATATTTATGGGATATGCATTATAATGAAGCTTGTTTCTTGTTTTAGATTACATTAGTTTTTGGTTTCAATTAGTCAACTTTTGAAATAAAAATAAATGGTGCACTTCACATTTCTTTTCATCTTCCATTTGAAAATGATTGTTTGTCAAATTTTTAGTTTTTACCACATACTTACAATCATTGCTTGGAAAAAAATGAATTTGTGATATTATAATTATTGAACTCTTCACATGATTCACAAATCTATTACAATCATATGGAATTACAATGTTTAATGGATACTCCAAATTTCATAAAGATTAAAAACCATTTCAATCATTTTTTTTAGTACATTTGTATTTTTTTAATACATTGTGATGTACATTTGATTTTATAAATACATTCTAACATCACATTGTATGAAAAAAAAAGGTGTAGTTTTTTTTATATTTGATTTCTTTGTGTTTTGACTTACCATTATATGCAAAACCATTATGAAAATCCTTTGTAATAATGACATGGTTGAACTTCAAACATGGGTACCATTGAAAAATCATACAATGTGACAACAATTTTGACTCCCCCTAATGTGCCCTTGTCATGTTATTGCTACATTACAAAATTTAAAATAATAATTTTCTTTCCTAAAAAAACATTTATTAAAGCACATCATGCAAACAATGTTTTTTTTCAATTTCATGAGGTAGGTGGATTGGCAATCCTCCACAAGTGAACTTAGCCAAATTTGGCTACATGGGAAAGAGAGAAGTAGATTTGTTTTTGAAACCCCACTATGTATTAATGACTTGCAAGAACCTATAATCTAGATATGGCAAATTCAACCCTTTTTTCCCTCTTGAAATGTGGTGAATTTGGAAGATGTTTCTCACAAAAAATTCCTTTGTGGCAAAATTTTGCCTAGAAAAAAACACTACAAGTGATTTGAAGTTGATGAACAATTTCAAAATTTGATGACTCAACAAAGTTTGAAGAATTAACATTCACTAATTTCAGCTAGTTTTTCTCAAAAGCACACTCTTCCCATGTCTAATTTTCTCTTGGTTAGATTGAGAACGTTACATATGATATCGTAAAAGGAACATTTACAATTTAACAAGATGCACAAGTCTGCCGTGACAGTTATGAACGGCCATTTAGGGGCTAATCGAAAAATGACTTGTTTTGTTGTTATTTGTCTTTCCAAAATTTCGGGAAGTGTTCAACATGTCCCACTACTGCCATTTTCCAGATTTGTCAAAAAAAAAAATTGACAATTTCAAAAAAAATAAAAATTTAATGCTCTTGTAAGTTGGGTAGTACTACAATATTAAAATATGGTATAATATTAGAAGACTAACTATTAACTATGTTGTATACAACACAATAGCAGTTGTCCTTATTCCCCCACCCTCTCTCATCAATTTGCCACAACAAGCTTTTGCTTGCAGGAATAAGGTGGTGTGCCTATAGACCAGTTCAGTCAGAACATGAGGACACCATATTATGTTATTTTTTTACAAGGTGGGTTTTGACATTTCCATCACTGACATCTTTTTGCCACTTCTTTGGAGTTGAAGGTATATATCACAAACAAAAAGGCTTTGTGAGAGAGAACATGCTCTCTGATGACAGACTCTCTCAACTCCCCCATCTCATGGCCCCCCCTCCCGCTTGTGCAATAAAAATTCATTGATTTCATTTGTCAAACAACAACCACCCACAACTTGAGGTCTTCCACAACAACTTGAACTGCCAACATTTGGGCACTTTCTGCTCACAAGATTGATGATGATGATGATGAGTACGGTGGTGGGTCGGTTGCCAAGTCCACTATGTATGTATGATCTCTGCCGCTGTGGAAATTTTGCAACAACCAAATCATCAGGTTGAGACTTGAGACTTGAGACAAGGTCTTATGATCAGGTCGAGACTTGAGAGACGTGGTCTCTGGCTCGTCATGGGCCTGCTGATGAGGGTAGCTGCAAAACATGATTGCAAAAAACGGTTGGTTTCTCACACTTTTAGTGTAAGGGCGAGAGGAGGAAGAGGACATTTGTCATGAAAGAGCTTAGCTAATAAAAAAGACCAGGAAAAAATAAAAAACACATTTTCAATAGTCAAGCACACCCTTTACATACCATTTCTTTTGATGAAACGTTGAGTTGAGTTGAGTTGAGTTGAGGGGAAGATACCTACTCAACGAAACTTTTGTAATTGGTACTTCTTTTTATCAGCACCTACAACACACTGGTACCATCACCTTCTTGAGTTAAGGCCTCTTAGAAGCTAGAGTTAATAAGTAACTGAGGAAATGTTAAATTTGGACTCTGAAATCCCCCATGTTTAATCTAAGGATGGGATATCTACAATGTTTAGAAACAACCCCAAAAGAAAATTTGAAGGGTGGGGGGGGGGAGGGGGAGAGGTCTACTATGGTATGTGTATGTTCACCTATGGGTGCCCATCCCATTTGCCCCAAAACTCACAAACCATGAAGAAAACAGGGATAGTCTAACATCAGTAATAGTTACTATGGACATGGTGGAAAAATACATGGAACCCAAAGTAAATGCTAAATTAAAATCAAACCCATAAATAAAAAGTCATGGAACTAAAACCCTACTTTTAAAATTTTTTTTGAGGGGAGGGCGGTTGGTTCTAAGCGCCAACTTGGTCAGGGCAGCAGGTTTTCTCAACGACACCATGTCTAATTGTCAGGGGGGGGAACATCTGCCTCCCATCATGAAGGGTTCAGCCCCAGAAGCTCACCAGCTGAATGAAACCTGTGAAGTGGGTTTTTTGCCAGAACCTCGAACACTAACATCGGCATGACAACACAAGGCCTCAGTAACAAATACATACAGCATTGTCGGATTGGGGCGACATTGTGGTGGCATGTCCATGATGATATGCTCAACAACAATGGAGCAAACAAATTGGCATGTAAAAAATTAACTTAAGGGTTTCTTTGTTGTTTTTGTCCTGCCCTGAAGGACAAATCTTCTTGTAAGATATGGCCTCAGCAGAGAAACCCATGACAAACTCCAAAGTCCAAACCCCAAAGCTCACAAATGTCACAGTAAGGAGCACCCAAACTCCAAAGACTCGGGTATGTATATTTATTTTATTGTTTTGGTCTTTTCTTTTGTCTTTTCTTTTTCCAATGCAAATGTGGGAAGCTGGCAAGCTTTTTAAGGAGAAGATGGGTTCTTTTTGTCTTTTCTCACAATGTCAAAGCTTGCAAAAAATATACACATATATTCTAAAAGTCTGCCAACACTTGGGTTGGTGTGAAGAGGAGCCCCAGCCAGCTCTTTCTTCTTTTATAGGCAATCGGGCAGACTTGGTGTCTGGACTCTTTTGCTTTGATCAGCTCAAAAATTGCTACCAGTCTCTGCAAATGGATATTTTTTTATAAAAAATTTCCCCATACTGTGATGGAAGAAGAGTAGAGTAGTCCTTTGGTTTTTTTCCACCTAGTTGATACTTAATACGAGCCGCCGGGCATTTCAATCAACACCAATGGCATTATAGAGATAATGGGGTGGATGGACAATACGTACAAAAGAACCAAGTCCACGGAAACTGGCAGCTGAAAGCTTGCTGGTTGATCTAGATCAAGAGGACCACCACCAAGACCACCCCTCTTGGAGGAAGATTGAAGACTCACCCCCATTAGATATATATGATTTTCTTGACTTATTTGTTCAGGAGGAGTACTACTCGTACTGTGATGAATTTTTAGTTTTTTGGCAGAGTTCTTGGGTGCATCTGAACTTGGGAACCACATCTGAACTTGGGAACCACCACCATCTTCAAGAAACGAATGCAGGTTTGAATGAAAAAAAAAAAACACATCCGGATGAGAGATGAGTATTGGATGATTATTTTGGTAAACTCACTTTTTTGTCACTACTTCATCAGTATGGGTGGTGATTGATGACGACGAGGAGGAGGAGGCCGTTGGCAGGCCATTGAAGGTTGTCTCGCAAAACTAGAGTAAATTTTATATTGGCACCTTGCTTAATGCATGCAAGAATTGGCGGCCCTCCGTAGGAGTGACTATGTTTTTTTTTTTTGGGGTGGGGGATGGGGGTGGAGATTTCGAAGAAAGTAAACAAGTAGATAAGTAAAAGCATAATACCATAGTTTAGTAGCACATCTGTCGGGTGGGGTGGGGTCGGGTCTCTGCCAAAATAATTATTTAATTTTGAAGATTCCAATTTGACGAGGAGTAAAAAATATTTTTTAACATTGCCTAAAAACATGCTTCCACCAAAAAAATAAAAATTCTTTGAATTTTTTAAAAAAAAATTCAAAATTTCAGCATGTTTAAAAATAATATAATTCTTGTCGAATGTGCCATTCATTCAACGAGGGGTGTATTGGAATAGGGGAATAGTGGGAGGAGGGAAGGTGAGAAATACGTTTTGCTTGCTTTACTTCACACAACACTACTAAACAACAACCCCCAGCGACCTTTGCAGGTGTCAGTCAGTGCGACATAACCTTTACCAATACTAACTACTAAGCATGAGCAGAGAGCTGCCCCCCACCCCCGTCCATGACCAACCCACGTCCGGGATGTCCAACTCCCAACAATATGGAACCAAATGGGGACTTACGAACATGTTCAGAGTCAAGCATGCCCAGAGTCACAACTGACAACAAGACAAAAAAAAGCCCGGTATATGAAGGATGAATGATAAGTGGTCAGAAAACAATTTTCTGTTAGGTTCCAGTTCCCTAGCTAACCATGGTCATTAGCTCAAGTTCCCTAGCTAATCATGGTCTTCTTTAGCTCAAATGATTCTTTTTTAATAAAATCTATGTACCTACCAACTACTCACAAGCAGGTTGTTAGTAGATAGGTAGTAAAAACAGCCATTAGCTATGTATAAACCATTTTTACCTACCTAGTAATTACTCATTTTCCTATCTATGTACCTCTATATGAGACCTATTTCCTACAAAATTGGTCACCAAGGTGAAAACCCAGTAGTGTACTCGATTTGTGTGTTAGGGTAAGGTACCATTGCACCACACCAGGGGACTTCAAAGGTTTGAGGGTTTATCGATTCAAAGGTTTTGGTTTAGGGTTTAGGTCTTGGTGATCCAATCAAGAGGAGGGGGTTAGCCGAGTGAGAATAGGAAGAATGAAGGCAAATGGGGTCCCATGGTCATAATTATTGGCTACAACAAATTTTGGTTGGTGCATATTGGTGTCATGTGGGGATATTGTTTTTGAAATAGCAGCATAGTAGGTTATATAGAATGGAGGGTATGTTACTTGTCATTTTTTTCTTCCCATTAGGGTAGGATTCCATTTTATGAAAATTTAAGATTTAGGGTTAGGGTAGGGTCTGGGTATCCACCCTCTCCCCCAAATCATATACCCTATTTTAGGGTGGAATTATATATATATAATGAAAATAATGTGTGTATTTTGGACTTATTCAAATAATTTTAAACCCCACATCCAATGGGATTTTTTTCCCATTGTTCATTTTATCCCCCCCACCCCCCTTTTTTTTTTCCAAATGGAGGTTGTGTTCACAATTGATGATCATGCTTATGTATGTTGACCAGCAACCGAAACATAAACAGAAAGTGAGTGCCCCAAGGAGCCACAATTTGGAAAACCAACCATTGTTGGAAACACCAAATTCCCTGAACCCCCAACCAAGCTCCCCAAAATGCATATAGCTCATGGGTCCATTATTACAAGCTCAAAATGAATCCAACATCCATGCAAAAGTCTAACATGGGTGCAAAGTGTTTTTGGGCATCATCCATAGTTTTTGAGGAAAAAATGGGTCGAGCCTCTGCAACAAACAAGGAAAAAAAAGAAGCAATTAGTACTTTTGTACTGCCTGAGTAGCATTTATGTGCACATATAATGTTGAGGAAGCAAACTTTGAGCAATAGTTAAGTTTTAAGGTTTTTAAAGTTATAAATAGGATTAAGTTATAAGGTATAGCTCGAAAATAGATATGTTATATTGGTATAAACATGATTCACCCTAAGGTTTATACATTCGATCTTTAAAATAAATGTGCTTCTGAATATGCATAAGTTAAATGTGAAAAATGGGTATGAATAGGTTTACAATTACATGCATGTGAAAAAAATGTTCATAAGTTTAAGGTATATCAAATTTGAAAAAAAAGGGTTAAGTTATGTCACATATATTTTTATATACATGATGGATACATCCGGGTAAAATATACTCACACAAACATTGGTGCATATGTACTACTTACTTGGGGCTACTTGATGTCATTTAGGTGGTTACTTTGCTATTTTCATGTAATTTAGGTGGCTATTTTGAGGTTTGAGGTTTTTGATGTCAATTAAGCTATTTTTATGACTACTTCTTATTATGTTGCCAAGGATTGAGAGTTATCTATTTTATTATGCTTTCATTGAACATGCACACAAATTACAAGTTCCAACTCACAATGAGCCAAAATCTTTTATTCCTAATTTTCCTCAATAACTAAAACAGCCTGGTTCTCATTCATGTGAGAACCTGAGGTCGATTCTCACTCTGGTTCACATTTTAAAGGTGCTAACCAGTTCTCATTGTGAGAACCAGGCTGAGAAGCAGGTAGGCATTGGAGAACCACCCAACACTAGTTCTTACCTGCCAAACTAAGTTCATAGTAGCACTTGGTGAACTTTCCTCAAAATGTTCCACCAAATGAAACCTAGACCAGTTTCTTTTCTCTCTCTCTCTCTCCCACTTCCACACAATGTCAAAATATTGCCAATACTGTAAGTCTCTCCCTGACATGCAATGCCAATAATAAATTGCCTAAGAGAAACAAGTGGGGTCAAGCTTAATTAGAACAGTGTTGAGTGCATCCAGTTTCTTACAAAGTTGTTGACATAGCTTGAGAGATCAAACTTAGAGTGGCAGAAGGCAGAAGGCAGAAGAAGGGTGGCCCACCATATTATTATAGGTGGAATATGGGCCTCCATAAAGGATGGAGCTGAGAGTGCTTTTTGCCACATATTTTCAGGTATTATAAAGAAAAGTGCAGGTCATTCTGTTTATGACAGGCATCTGATAAGGGACTCATGGCCAATGGGGTTTTTTTTTTAGGGTTGAAAAAAGGCCCTCCTAATGTGCAAGGTTTCTACAAAAGGTTCCAGCAGTTAGCCAGAACATAAAAGGGTTCTTAAAACATTTCTACTTTCAAATCTGGTCTATAGCCAAATTTGGCTAAATCTTCTTGTGGCTATAGACTATATGAAAATCACTGTTTTTGCTACACCACACAATTGGGGGGCCAAAAAAACACATCCCTGCCAGTATGTAGCCAGAATTATAGAAGGAATTTTTATTTTTTTGGGGGCTTGATAATTGGTTTCTGGCCAGATTTTCTACATCTTCCTATACACTATCATCATTTAGGCTACATTTTTTTAAAAAAAACACTGGGGCCCATCTCCTCCCTCCCTTCCTCCCTCCCCTGCACATCCCCAAACCACCTACCTTCCTTTCCTCTGACAGTACCTACCCATTGATTGCTCCAGGTCCAAGGCCTCATGCTTTCCATGCCCGCTCCTACCCCCCTCACCCTAAGTGCACTACTCATGCATAGCAATGAGCAGCAAGCTCAAAGTGAGTGATTAATGAAGGGTTCATAGAGGGGGTGTTTTGGACTGGGGCTTTTGTCATTTCTGCACACCATGTGGAGTAAGGTGTCCCCCCACCCCAGTGCTCAAGACATGGTTTCTCCGGGTATTTGACTCTGTGGTATATATTTAAATTTAAAAATATTTATTATATTATTTGTAAAAATTTTGAAATTAAAAAATAAATCAAAGAATAGAATTTTGTTAAGGAAAATACAGTCCCTTTTTCAAATATTCAGGAATATTCTATGTTTTACAAGGCATCTTCAAAATTAATTAAGTATTCAACAGAGTGTTGAAGCTACACCGAGTGTATTACATAGGTTTGCTGAAGACATGCAAGGGTAGTGAAAGGAACCTCATCAAGTATACGAAATGGCCAGTGCCAACCAACAGCCATCACCATACCATCTCTTGGAAAGAATCCTTTTTCTCTGGCTAATTTTGCAATTTGGCTAAAAGAAATTTCAAAATGCCTAAAAATGTGAGGTTTTTTGGTTTTCTAGTCACCACGTATTTGGTTTCCCAATACCGTACATATGACTAATAATCAGCACTTCTTTGCCAAATATTCATTTATTTAAAACAATTCAGGTTTGACAATTTCAAATTTCAAATTTTCAACTTCAATTGAAAAACAAGTATGCAAAAGAACACATTACACAAAGTGTATAATGGTTTGGACAATAAACATATTTTCAACAATTTTGACAAATATCGATAATTTTTTTGGCTACACACCTTTTGCAAATTATTTTGTGCCAAACATCAGTTAGTTGTAGGTACAGTATTACAAGAATCCTTACTTTTTAATTCTTGTACAAAATTGGGATCTTCCATGAGTTGAAGGTCCCCTTTTTTGCTTTAGAGGGAAATTCTGTCAGAGAAGGTGACTGAAATTACAAAGGAAATTTTTGAAAAGTTCTTTGTTGAATGAAGAGGAGATCCATCAAAGAGATGCTCTCTACTTAGATTTAAATCTTGTTCGCATTGGTGTAAAGAAATGCCAAAATTATCAGAAAATGTCTGTCATAATGGCCTCTTGTGAAAAGAAGAGTCAGTTTTGAAGGCACTGCATTCTAGGGAGTCTCATTTGTCTGGTATTTTATTTAATAAATATTTTTATTTTTATTTTTAAGTTTTCTGATGTAGCTGCATTGGTGGTCAGCCCAAACAATGTTTAGCATCAATTAGTGAAAAGTTTGTAGAAAAATGAAAAAAAAATTCCACAAAACTTAAAAAGAATGTCAAAATGTTGGGAAATCTATCCCAAAAATTATTTTTCCCTCTAGAGCTGGATTCACACTGAGGTGATAAAAAGGATAAATTAAATGAATAAACTAACATTAAGACTATCCCATTCACACAAAAAGGATAAAAACTGACTTGGCAAATGACATGGCATTGGAGTTAAGAGGGGGATGGATTACCACCCAGGAATAAAATATTTTCATATTTTCTAGATTTGGGATCAAATTAGGGTGGACTAGGAGGCTAATTTGACCCCTTGATTTCAAAGGGTTAAAAATATCCTCTCATGTTAACAAGAGCTTCTAATGTTGTTCTTGCCAATATACTCCCTTTCATGTGAGAGAGCACTTGGAATGGTGGGTTGTAACAAAACCTTTTTCCAGCATTTTTAATCTGCCCAAAAGTATCAGGAAAAGTACAAATTATCAAACTGCCCAAAATTTTTCAAGCATCAAATTATTTTTTTCAGTGTGCCCAAAATTTTTGGGCATAAATGAAAATTCTCTTCAACCTTTCTAACGTGCCCGAAATTATCGGGCAGTATAAAGTTTCCCAAAATGCCCAAAATTCTTTCTGGAGTATCAGAATTTTTCCCGAGTGCCAAAGACAAATTGGGCAGCAATTAATTTTTTAAAAAAATTGTATCTTCCTGATCTTCCAAACTGCCCGAAATTTCTTAAGCATCCTGGAAAATTTTCTGTGAACCTTTTCAAGCTTCAGGATTTTTCAAGTTCCCTAATTTTTGAGCAGAAATATAATTTTTTTCAACCTGCATAATGTGCCCGAAATTATTGAACAGAAATTCCCAAACTGCCGAATTTTTTTTAAGCATCCTGGAAAACATTTCTCAGGAAATGTGCAGAATGACCAAAGTTTTTGGGCACCCTGAAAAACATTTTCATACGTATCCCTAAGCTGACCAAACTTTTTGCATAGTTTCAAAAACCCCTCAATATAACCAATTCAATGTAAGGTTAAATTAACCCCATCATATTGTTTTTTCTATCTCCTGTGTGTGAACCACAGCATATTTTAGTCATTTTAACCCCCAAATCAAGGGCCACAGTGGTTCACCAGCACCCACCAGTGCAATGTGAAGGATGGATGATAAGTGGTCACAAAACAGTTTTTCTGTTGGGTTCCAGTTCCCTAGCTAACCACGGTGGTCAGCTCTTTTATTACCTACCTACTAACAACCCACAATCAGGTTGTTAGTAGGTAGGTAGTAAAAACAGCCCTTACCTATGTTTAAACTATAAACTATCTACTTACCTAGTAGTTATCTATTTTTCAACCTATCTACCTATATAGGTAGACACCTATTTCTTATGGAATTGGTTACCAAGGTGAAACCATATACTAACTCAGTTGAGGTTTATCCACAAGTGAGTAAGAACAGGCATCCAGTGGATGGTGCACTGGTGGGTGCTGGTTCATAGTGGCGCACAAAGCAAGAGAGGATTAATGGAATACAAATATCCCCTTCTAACCCTTGGTGCAAATCCAGCTTAGAAGATGTGATCTCACGAGTATGAACAAATTCTCATCCATCCATCAAAGTTAGTAAATAGCAGATTGAGAGACTTGATTCCACTCTTCCTTCATGCAATTGAAGATGTGCAAGTTGTGTGAACCAGGGTTGTCTGCACAAGCGGTATGAGACAAGCTGGGTATAGATTGAGCCTAATAAAATTATATACATATGGGTAGGGTAGAGCAGCCCATCATCCATCACTAACCTATGACTGATCACTTTGGCAAATCTTTCTCAATTCTTCTCCATTTTGAGTGATTTAAAATGTTATAGGAGTGCCTTCTCAAGCTCTACAAATCATCTTTGAAATGCAAAGCCAAAGGAGCAGCAAAAAAACGAGCAGTGAAGAAAATACGTTTTTTCGAATTACAAAACGTGTTTTTTTTCATTAAGTTTTTTTTTTGGACTCCTCTTACTTCATCAGTGCATAACTTCCTCATTTTGTTTTGTTCAAATTGAGTGAGTTAAATTGGTTTGAAATCGTCATCTTAAGCTTTACAAATCCTCTTGTAACTCTAAAGGCAACAGAGTAATATTTAAGGATTTTTTGAGAGGATCGAAAATAGGCTATGAGCTGTTCGGTTTAGAATTTTCTGCAAAAACGAACCCCTCTACTTTGAGGGGCCATAACTTTCTCATCTCCGGTTCATTTTTTCCAATTTTTAGTGCAATAGATGTGCCATGAGGAAGGCTCCATCTACTCTTGGGACACCATAAACAATGGGGCCCTGCTGCAAAAACGGTGAGCAAACCCTACCTTAAGTGATCACTCATGGGCTGTTCTACCCTATATCTGGGTAAATCAAGACTTAGACGTCCAACACTAGTCACAACAACATCACAACCCTATTTCTGCTCTAGTAGTTTATCTTAACATTTTAATAATAAGTTCCAGGTTTACATAACCCATTGCTGCTAGTGTCTCACTAATGTGGCAGCATGCCATCGGACAAGAGCTCCCCAGTTATATCACATATATCCTGCCGCATGTTGACATTTTCATACCTCCTTAATAGCTTTTTGCATGGTCTTGGTTGTTGGTTGGCTGAACCTCATACATAATCTGTGTCCCATAACCAAGAAGCTTGGTGCTCCTGCACAATCAGTTATGTCCAGTAAGTAACTGGCTTGAGTGTGTGCTGGTTACTGTGAATAGTTAAGGTGCTTATGTGCCGAGACATCCCCATGACAAGATGAGCACCTCGACTAATCACAGTACCCAACACACTCTTGCATGTTACCTAGTCTGGATCAATTATTGCTCCATTGAGTTCCTTTGTTGGTAACCCCCAGGGACTAAAAGCTAGGCCCACAAATCTGTCCAGACACATATAGAAGGAACATACTGACAGAAGCCAGTGCAGCTGAATTTGGGCTCTTTTTGTCCCTTGTGGGATTTGAGCCCAGAGCTTCTCGGTTTATGCAAGGTGGAGCAATGTTCTAACGGTGCTTCATCATATGTTCCCAATGCCTACCCACTAGTTATGCTCCCATTTTTGTTCCCTCAAAGGACTCCAGAATTATCTCTATTTTGTGAAGCTCCAAAGGCACTTCATATTATTGAAAATGGTGTTTCCAAAGGCCTTCACTTCAGAGGCCACATAAACCACTATTGTTTCAACACTACAAAAAAATTGCATACTGAACTTTTACACTTCAATTTTGGCATAACCTAGCAACCTTTTTTTCCAACTTTGAAAACTAAATACTTAACTCTCTGGAAGTTGAATAGAGTATGAGTAATTATCACAAAAGTAGACCTGCCCATTAGTATCATTTCAGAATTTCACTTTGGTGTGGGTACCTGTTCCACAAAAATTGGTTATCAAAAATAAAATCTAGAAATAATATTTAGTTATGGCATGGGGTAAAAAGGATGTGTATATATGATAAATAAATAATAACCTTATGGGTCCTATGAATGAGGATTTTTTGACTTAAAAAGATATTTTAAATTCATATATGGGTTAGTTAATTATTTTAGTTTAGGCACACATTTCATACATGCTTTTATTGACAATGGGCAGTTTTATGTCGAAATATTGATTTATTTCAGAAAAATGAGGTTTGCTAGTCCCAAATTGAATATTTTAGAATTTGTACAGCAAGAATAACTACATAAATTGCACCCTATATTTTGAATTTATAACAATTATCTAGTGTTTGGGATAGGATTGCTATAGGTCGTGAGTTTAATTCTGAAGGATTTCAACAACAACTAGCATTAATTAATATATTATTTCCTTTTCAACCAAACCTTTGTGAGAATAATTTAACACCAAACATCAGTTGCAGGCACTGTAAAAGCCAATTAACTTGACCTCACATGTGACAAGATGCAAAATTCTAATGAAGAAGATGCCAAATAATATAAAGGTTCATTCATGGAAAGGATGAATATTTTACAAAACTATTACATGGGCATCATCTTATAGGTCTAAACTTAATGAATGAAAAATACTTTTACACCTAAATGAAAGAGAGAATCATTCATCCTTTTTTTTTCCAAGTATTTAAGGGGTTGTGGGCAGAGAGCATTAGGTACATTCTCATTTTTCATTCTCATACTTTTTATTCTTTCATAAGATTTATAAGGGAACTTTCATGTGTAATGATTTTTGATACAACAAATCCATGTATGGTTTTGGTTGTGAAAGTGTTCAAAAGGGAGGACTTGTGTGGACTTGGTGAACAATCCCCATAAGGCAAGGCCTTTATATGTTTTGATGACCTCCAAATACATTTTTGGCAGCCTAAGTAGTGATCATCATTAAGAAGATTTAGGCTAATCTGGCTATAAACCAAATACAAAATACAAATCTTTACTCATCCTTGTATATTGTTGACTACACACTGAAAACCAATTATAGAAATTTGATGATTTTGTATTTATTTATTTATTGTCGTCTGACTTCTAGTAATTGAAACCGACATCCAAATGACAATCCTTTTGGTTTTTCAAATTTTTTATTTGTAAATTTCTATGTGTGAAATGTCAGGAATAAAAAAGAGGCCAATGAACTTCCCTTTGGGTTAACCCCCACAAAGATCAAAAACTTAGACACATGGGTGATCCTTGCCCAAGAAATGTAAAATTTTCATCTCTCTTGTGTTTGTGTATGTTGTGCATGTTATGTGAATTTCAATTTGTTCAATTAAGCTTCTTGTAAGAAGGAAATTATTTTGAAAATAACCTCCCAGGTCCACCAGACCCATCCTAGGTTTACATACCACTTGTTTTTGCATTATTTCATATGTCATCAATGTGTATCTAGTTTCAATTGGGAATTTTGCACTGGTAGGTCATTTATAGGTACCTAGTACGTACCCCCTTGTGCGTGCATAATTGTATGTCAATGTGCATCCAAGCTAGGTACCTATATCATGTTGAAAAAGCACAAGAAGAGGGGCAAAAAAAAAGGTTGGTCCTTCCTTCTGTCACCTACTTGCCAGGGATGTTTGGATGAAGGAAGGCATCATCACCATGTGTTGGGTGATGACAGCTATAACAGATACAAAATTCAAACAATGGTGGCAGAATAATAGAAGGGATATGGTTCAGATTTGGTTTTTCTTGGACTCAGAATCTGAGTGTGAATTATATGCCCTCACACCACTTGGGGTTGAGATTCGTGTCACACCCCTTTTGATCAAAGGTGGGGTGGGATGATTTGGTGAGTGTTAGTTAGGGCTGGTGTTGTGAGCATATGCAATCTGAGTGCAATTGACTGATGCAAGATCAGGAGGAGAATAGTGGAGTGGAGAGTTGCAGGTACATAAAAGCCAAACAGATACAAAATTTGTTCAAGCATATTCCGTCTACTAACAAAGTTCCATCTCTTTCCTGTCTTCAAGGTTATTACTCAAACTCAAATGAATGAATTTGTTCAATTGGTGCTCATTAAAAAAACACCCAAAAAAACCAAAAAATGAACCATAACATAAGGGTTTGAAAAGTGGATATAAACAGACCAAACTTGAGTGGATTGAGAGCTCTGCAAATTGGAGCTTCCACGTACTACTTACAAGTACCTAACTAGCCTACCAGCTACAGGTCACTGAATCCCTCATTTTGTTGGATCCCTGATGTCCTTCCTCAACACAATGTGAAGAGGAGCTGAACACAGCAAACCATATAGAGTATTATCTGCACTTACGACTACAGTAGTACTTGTATACCAGCATCAACACCTGGGCCACCCAGTCACCCTTTTTGATTTTTGGATCAAGAGTTGTTGTCAAGTAACACTTAAAAATTTGACAAATTTTAAAGCTCCCACCCACTCTCATGCATGCACAACTGGTCAAGTGAGTACCAAGGCCACTCACTTTACTGCATGGAAGGAAGTAAGCGTTGGTACATGAGCAAATATATGGCAAACACACAATCAACATCACAGCTAGCTATGATAAGAGGTATGTTGTTTGGCTTGATTTGCCGCTGTAAACAAACAAACGATTGCGAAAGATGAGAGCATAGTGGTAACGAATCCAATCCTCTTGTATTTCAATGCAATACAGTTTTAACCAGTGTTGTGCGTATAACAGTAATGGCACCAAACCCCCACTGGTTATCAGAGTGATTCTTTGGACTACATAACCGGTGAAAGCAGGCTGGTTACGGGAAAAAGTTGATCCACATGAGCAGTGAGACTTTTTCTCGTAACTGGCCTGCTCGAGCCATGTTATGAGACATAACTGGTGAGCCATAACATGTCACCAGACAGAACGACATAGTGGACGGGTGGGATTTCATGTGCCCATAACCCTTGAGTACACCAACAGCCAATTTGAGCCTGTAGTTGCTATCACCATAGCCATGCTGTACCTGTCTGGGCGACCCAGTACTAGGTGGTTCCGACTTGTAACCTGCCAGCTCTGAACAAATCCAGTGACGCCACATCACCAAAAACCCCCCACCCCCAATGAACTGGTTATGATCTCATAACTGCTGTTCTCAGAAAATCAGAGAACTGAGTTTGATATTTGTAACCAACATTCTCAAAAGAGTAAGAAAATTAATGAAAGAACCACCCAGAAACCCATGGTTTTTTTTGCTGGTTCTTTCATGAAAACTGCAGGTTCTTTTAAGTTTTTTTAATACATAGAGAACCCACAGTGATTTTTTGTGTGGTGGAATTTTTTTTGCATTTTGTGAGAAATATTTTAAAAATAATATTCTGCTGTAAAAATCCCTTTTTAAAAATCGTCAAAAAAAATGATTTTTTTTATAAAACTTGCAAAAAATTGTCACAAAGTACCTACAATATATGAAAGGGTCCTTAACATTTTTCTACTTTCATATTTTGGATATCTCCAAATTTGACAAATTATACTTATCAACTATTGCCACTTGACCAACATCACTAAATTGGGGAAGAAAAAAAAAAAAAAACTGCATGAGAACTGGAGGTTGTTTAACTTTGACTTTTTTTTTAAGTTAGTTTTTTTCTTCCAAAAACCAAAACTTGCAGGTTCTTTGATTTTAAAACTTCAAGAAAACTGGAACTTGAGGTTATTAACAAAATCAAATACCCACACGACATTTGTGTTTCTCTAAATTATGAGACCCAAAGTGAACAGATGGAATTTGAACTTATGTGTTTGGTTGCTTTGCTTCTCTATATATTAAAACATTTCAATATTGTAAGTAGGTGTTTTCATAGATTGGTTTTCAAGCAGTGCAAGGGATGCCATAACTGACCTCCAAATCATTGCTCCCAAAAGACTAGGTATCCCCCCACCCAACAAAGGCTCAGCTCCTTTTGTTGAGAAAAAGGTCACCTGTCTGAACTGACTGACAAACAACAAACCCTACAAAAGTTAACAAAAGAATTCAGATTTCTAAGAGCTCTGTTGCAGTCACTCCTTTTCTTGGGCTATGATAAGCTTGCACCCATTTCTAGTGTTTTGTGATTGATGATTTGAGAATAATGCTTTGGCAATTGAGAGCAAAGGGAGAAAAAAACAAAAGTGGATGTTAGCCATGAATGTACATATTATTTTGTTGCAGGCATATTTTCATATATACCTATCTCTCAACAGCAAACAGAACTCTTTTATAGCACTCCAAACCAGGGATTTTTTATTAAAAAAATTGAAGGGAAAATTTTGCCACCATGGTGATTATTTTTTTGGAGAATGGACAAAAAAGAAAAATTGCTTTTTGAGTTTTCCAAATCACCAAAATTTCATAAATTTCAACAAAAATCTCCACATTTTTGTATTAAGTTCCCCTAGAAAGCAAACAATTTTACTTTCATGTTTTGTTCATAGCTTGATTTGTCTTATGAGTGGTTGCCACTTTAGCTACATTACGAATATTGAAAAATTTTAAAAATTAAAAAAAAAATTAAATCCTAAACTTTAAATCCTAAACTCAAAACCTTAAACCCTAAACCCAAATATTTTGGTGCAGGGGGGGGACAAAACCCTTGGCATAAAGTTTTGTAAGTGCTGGAGGGAGGCTGTTGTTGTTTGCATCATGGAAACTAATTAAAGTTTGTCAAAACAAAACAATTGTCCACAGTGACTAACAGTCTGAACATCTGAGAGATGTGCAGGAGGTCTAATCTTGTATCAGAGTGGGAATTTTGTAAGGCCTTCTGGCTTGTTCTGCACAGGACAGGAATGCAGTGCATATTTCCTTTCTGCTCTGCAGTGGATATTGTTCGGTTACACAGAAAGTCACTTACAATTGACATTATGTTGCATCAGGCAAAAGTGCTCTTTTTGATGTGGTGTAGGATTTAAGAAGCAAAAGAAAAGGAAACAAAAAAGAAAAGCAAAAAATAGTTCCAGTCACGTATTTTGGCTGCTCTATTCAACAGTCAGAGTTGGAAAATCACAAACCCTAAACTTTAAACCTTAATCCAAAGAAGGTGTTGGAAACTCACAAACCCAAACCTTAAACCCCTAAACATGAAAAACCCTACTTAAATGAATAAGTAACAAGTTAGCTCCCAATATTCAGTTCATAATATTCTGAACTCAGAAACAAAACACCCCCTTCAACCTTTTAGGGTTTCTTTCAGATCTGGAGGTCGGTCACTGTGGGAAATAAATAGAGAAAATACACTATATGTTATTTCTCGGTGTTAAGTGGACCACTACCCGTGAGGTATATTGATTTTTGAGATGTAAGCTGGTAAGGGCTTTACATTCCAATTTGAAAAATTTGCCTATCAGCTAGTTAAAGGTACATAAGCTTCAAAGAATTTGCAAAGGGTACGGGTATATAGGCATTGCTCAATTTTAAATCAGGGTAAATGTAAATGATCAACATTTATCATTTACCTTACATTTATCCTAAGGATACAACTAGGGTAAATTGAGGGGTGAAAGTTGGGGCGTGGAAATTTTAGGATAAATTGGAATGTTTTGTAATGTGTGTAAAACTATCGCACATTACTGAGTGGGGAAAGAGAAATTAGTTGTGCAAGTAGCATTGCAAATGTGAACACATGATATTCAAAACATGGACTAACAGAAAAACTAAAAAATAGTAAAAGAAATGGTCTAGGACTTTTAGTTATACATTCGTGGCATTCCTATAATGACAAATGGTAGTCGAGTGTAAAGAAGCTACAAGAATATAAAGCAATAGTGGTTGCTCAAAGTAATTAATGCAATAATTGGAAATACAATGCATAAGCCAAAAAGAAAACTATATAGTCATCATTATTCAACAAGGGGTGTGTTGCACTATGGCCTTGTCATTTACATTATATCTTAAGGCAAAAGAATAATTATAAAAACGCAAATATTTGACCATGCAAAAATATAATCTTCAAAAATTCCGCTAAAAGAAACCCAAATCCTTCAAGATATTATAACTTTATAACTAATCTAAAGTTTCAACACAAGCCAAAACGTCATCTTTCAAAAATCCTCATATAAAAATAAACCTAATATTACCTAGGGTCCAGAATCCCTTCAGCTACTATACTCTAGAATGAATCTAAAAACACACATATCCTTGCCTTGGTAGGCAAAGCCAACAACAAATCCACTCTGATAGAAAGCATTCCAAAATGCACAAATACTCATGTAAGCACAATTTGTTCTTTTCTTTTGACCTACCTACCCCTCTAAGCAAGTTCCTTTCCCCAGGAAGTGATTTTTTCAATGGTGTATTTGTTCTATATTGAAAAATCATTTGAGAAAAGGTCCCCTGATTGGCCTTTGGTGAACCAGCACTTACAGCCATAATTGTTTTGAGCTCCTTCTAAGCGTTACAAATTCTCTGTTCTGGGAGTAATAAGTATGAGTCCAAATTTAACAATTATTGCCACTAAGAGGCCTCACTTGAGAAGCTGAAGGTACTATTGTAGGTGCTGCTTTTATACTCGAGCCCGCTAATCATACCATTAGCCAAATTATAAGAGTCATATCATAGTACCTGTGCCAGTTCAACACTAATTGTATTATTTTTGGATATGTTGAAATTTTCAAAGAACAAAATAATAATTATTTTTTTCTGAAAGGAAAAATTTAAAATCTGATGAAATATTTGGGAATATACATGATTTGTTTGAAATGAAATCCTCAAAAAATAATTAATTATTTCACAAAGGTGTGTCGAAGTGGGCAAGGTACTAGGATAATATTAGTGAAAAGCTCTAAAAAAAAATTTAATTATTTTATTTGTGAAAGAAATGTTACACAGTTTTTTTTTTTTTT
>Ga0116231_10005491_pt1 | contig 24925 bp, 21 predicted proteins | sample S1TSphgellanicum_2_FD_89695 | JGI IMG/M metagenome (GOLD analysis project Ga0116231, IMG submission 89695) | Host-associated microbial communities from peat moss isolated from Minnesota, USA - S1T2_Fd - Sphagnum magellanicum MG | ecosystem: Host-associated > Plants > Peat moss > Unclassified... | reverse complement strand
AGAGAGAGAGAGAGAGAGAGAGTTCAATTTGATGTGTACTTGGGATGTAAGTAAATGCACAGGTGTTTGCAGTAATTCTTTGCAGGGGTGTTTGTAGGAATTCTTTAAGTTGAATTGAGGAAACAATTGCGAAGTGTATACACCTGAGGCAGCAGCATTGTCTTTTTAGGTACTTGACCAGTCCAGGGAAGAATGCTGTAGAGTCTTTGGATTGGAAGTGAAATTAGATTAGGGTTGTATGTTTGTGTAGTAGTGAATGTATGTGCAAATTGAGTTGTGAGCCTTGAATTCAATATTGGTCTTTGGGAGTATCTTCTGGGAGGTGATTTGGGAGTCATGTGCTCCTAAGGAACTTTCTTCAGATAGCGATTGTTGTGAGGCCACTGCAGCTGGATGTTGGCACTCGAGAGTTGTAGCTGAGATTAATCCTGAAGCTCACAGCTCAATTGTGCATACACAAAAAAATGCTTCCATGTTTCATTAACAGCATTTTTGAGGCAGAAATAAAGAGCCATGTAGGACATACTTGACTGACTTGGAGTAAATTAATTTGAGTGCTTACATGTGTTTCTAATTTGAGTGCTTACATGTGTTTCTACGAGGATTAAATCAGTCTCGAGTTCATTTTGTGTTTTTTTGCAAGCAATCAAACTAGTGTGAGTGCTTAAATTTTTTTTCATGGGCACTAACTAAACGTGTTTTTTGGTAGCATTTGCAAGTTATATATATATATATGTTTGCCATGCTCTTGTAGTGCCATTGTCTTTGACACAAGTGCAAGCTCTAAAATCATTTATATACATTGCAATTTACATACTTGCGTATTGAGTGCCGGTTCTTAGACTTTTGCTTTGACATTAGAACAAGGGATTGTAGACAGTAAATTTCAGTGAGGAAACCGACTGAGAGAGCAAATGGTTGTAGGTATGTGTGAGTCCAGTGGGAATATTAGTATTGAAGATCTGCTTTGTCATTCAGAAGCCACTGCTTCTTGTGGGTTCTTTGCTGGTTGCCATTCTGGTTTGGTTGGCTTCTTTTGTCCCAAAGACTACCCAAGTCGCTACTTCCCCATTGTGGTGACAAGACGAATCATCAGAGGGATTTTGAAGTTTATACAGGGGATCCTACCATGCTGGTGGAGGAGTACAAGTGCCTCGGTAGCGCTTTTACTGTCAAGGTTCTGACTCATAATGTTACGTTTCTCTTCAGCTTCCTGAAGTTTGTTCACAATTTTTCAAAGCTGAAGAAGCTGATATGAGCCAGAAGGAGGTAAATACTAAAATATCATTTGGCATTTGGATTCCCACCTTCTTCCACTGTGAGGCAATTCTTAAGCTTCTACCTAACATCATGTTAAATGTAAACAAACAGAGCGATGATAAAAGAGAAATCTGTAAAGTAACCTTGGGTTTGGGGTGTGCAGTTTTATCCACAACTCACTAAGTTCTCACGAGTGTTGTTGTTGTTTAGGGAAAAATTCTGTTAAACTGTGTTTCAGCTCAGCCTTTCCATATGCATTCAATGAAATCAGCTTAGGTTTGCACCAAGCAAACAGACTGTTCTACAAGCAATGAGAACATTAATGCCCAAAAAGAATAGCATTGAAATTATTGTCTGGTTGTCTGCAGTTGTAAGCAATACCTGGCCCGGGTGTTAGAAGAGCAAAAAGCAGTGGTGCAGCAACATGGTGACAAGCTTGATTATGATGTGCTCCATTGATTGATAAAGGAGACTTTGCAACTGTGCACTCCATTCCTCTTTCTTCTCCAGTACTGCCACGCAGATTATCCTGTCACCACACAAGAGGGCAAGAAGTACACAATCCCAAAACGCCACATTGTAGCAACATCACCACCATTTGCCAACTGCATGTCCTCTGTCTACAAAGACCCTGACAGTTTTAACCCTGATAGATTTGCTCCTGGAAGGGAAGAGGACAACAAGGCAGATCCATTCTCTTACCTTGCCTTTCTTGGTGGCAGGCATGGGATGTTGTGGGCAGACATTTACATACATGCAGGTCAGTTGGCTTTTAAAACAGATAAGTTTCAAGTCACAAGAAAGACTCATTAAGAATTTGGCTTCAGGAGGAGAGTATTGACTTACAGAGGAGATCAAATTTTTTTTGCTCATGAAACACAGGTCAAAACAATCTGGAGTGTTCTCCTTTGCTGCTTTGAGCTTGAGCTAATATCTCCTTTCCCAGAGATGGACAGGAATGCCATGATACTTGGTGTTAAAGGCAAGCTCATTGTGCTGTACAAATGATGACCTATACTTGTAGACTAGTACTTTTACCTCATCGTCTGATTCATGCTCTTTTTTTGGGTTCCTGACATTCTCTGTTCCAAAGGGATTTTGGTCATCAATGCTTGATCTTCTGTCACTGGTGCCTGGAGTGTTGTCAAGTGACATTAGGTAGCCATCACAAATTCTCATAGGCCATGTACTTTGCGGACAATCGTTGATGCGATTGTTCTTCAATTCAAGGGCTACTCTTGGAAACCTGTACAGTAGCATTCAAAGATTGTCAATTCCTGCAGGAAATAGACTGCATGTAGCAATATGTATATGCTCCAATCACAGATGACATAACTAATGTACATTAATTTTTGACAAGCGCTATGCATTATGGACAAACACATACCTGTTTGGGGTTCATTCAGAGATGCAATTATAGCACTGTTGTTTTAGGTGACGGTAGATGTTATGTACAAATGTACTATGTAGCACAAGATCTTCATTCCTAAAGTTCATCACTAAGAGAATTTACACAGCATGGATTTGATATTTCAACTTTTCACAAGAAACAAAATCCCCCCATGTGAAACCTCCCTGCCCCTTATGTGTCTTGCAGAACACATTCAAACAGTAGATTTACCTTCTCCTGATGTTTTGAATTAGTTGTTCACAAGAAGCTGCAGATGTTTCTGGGCTCTTCAGAGGTGTCCTCAGGATCAGTATCAACAGACTCTGTTGAGTCCGTTGTCTCATCCATGGTATTTTCTACAGCACTGGATTCACCACCTCTATCAAACTTGAGAAAGCTTCTCTTTCTTGGGTTTCCATCCAGCTGCTCAATGATATTGAACATCTGCTTACAAATACAGGCCTCCATTTGATCAAGGTCAGAAAAACGTATGCTCATGATGTCTGCACATTCCTTTTGAAATCTGGTCTCTGTTGAGGATGTGATCAAGCCTGCGATGCACCTAGAGATGTGGGGAACAACTCTTCGCATCTGCAGCCAAATGAGAATCCACCCAAACATTCAGACTAGAGGAGCAGTTTGTTATAGAACAGCAAACAGATATCCTAAACCAACAAATGTTTCTAGTGCAGGAAGTCCAGTTTAAGAATCAGTCGAAATATTAAAAAAATTAAGATGGCAGATGAGGACGGAGAATATTGGGTTTGAAAAAAGAACCATCTGAGATTTCAAAGAATAGTGCTACAAAACACTTTCAAACCCTGAATCATAAACAGGAATCTTGATGTACATCAGGTTGACGTTTTTCAGTTCTGAAACAAACTCCTTGCAACAAAGTTATTGCTAAAGAAGTGGTCCCCAGGGTGAGGTGGATGGTTGGTTGACACAAAACCCCCAAAACAGAAAGAAAGAAAGAAAGAAAGACCGGAACACACTTCATTTATCATGGGTTTGTCATGTCCATACCTGAGTTGCATGCTGGCTGAAAAATAAGTGTGGAAAGCTGGTTTTGAGTTCATTCATACTCTTCTCCACAGCAGCTTTCACCATAGTAGCTTCACCTGGCACAAATGTTCTCCGGCAAACAGGTACCCAGGAATTAAGATACCACAATACTCTTTTTATGAATCTGTTATTATCTGGCTGCAAGCAGCAAAAGTAGCTTGTTTGAACCACATTCTCCTTTTGTTGTTGTCAGCCTAACAATGTTAGTTTCCAGTCTCTTGTCTTTGGCATTCTGTAAAAGCCAACGATGAATGGACAAAACTGGCAAGTTCAACATGTCCCATGAACATCAGCAGTTTGACTAGAGTGACTAACGTGCTGACAACCCACTGATTCTCAGGCAAAAAGCATGCAATGCACAACTGAATTTACAAGTTGTTGGATATATAGGTGGTATGTGTGCAAGATGATGTGCATGGATGAAAAACTGGCTTGCTCTTGAAACTGGAGGACTCCACCTATACAGTCAGCACTCTGTACTTCCTTCACTGTAAGGCCATATCTGGACCAGTCCACCTTGGTGAGGGACCGGAGAATGCACTGGGAGACTGGGTTGTAAGAGCCATCTTGAAAGTAAGTAACCTGCAGAAAAGAGCATTTGGTCATCGATTTCAGCAACATGATCTCCAATGCAGCCTTCACTGTGAGAAGTTTGGCAGAAGTTGAAGAAGGCCAGCTATATCACAGAGGACTCACACAGTTACATAGGTACAGCTGCCATGAAATGAGATTCATTGGGGGAATTCTGACCATCAAACATCTTGAGAAATATCAAATCCCCACCAATGTAGACTGACTGTCTTGAGAGCAGCCTGCTAGGAAGCCTTGAACATCATATGTCCACCAATATGCAAGAAAGGGCTTACATGCAGTTACACAACTGACTTACAACATTCAAGGAAGGAATCCTGAAGTCCCAATCCCAGAGCTTACAAGACTCAAGAGTCAGACATCAAGAGCTAAAAGATGACTATCTGAGACTAGTGTTCCTGTTGCTTACCATGGCATGTTGTGAGCACTGTTGACCATACAAAAGTGCTGGCTCCTTCTCAATCACCAGAACGCATGCATCAAGAATCCATTCTGTTTCACTTGTGCCAACCTGACCTTTTCCAATGCGCACCAACTCCCTGTATACACTTAGGTTTAGCATCTTCTGCACATGTAAACTACCTACAACTGAAGAATGGCAACGACCAAGTTCCAAGGAGCAAGGACTTGCAAAAACCATAACATTGAGTCAATTCGTCATTGCATTGGACCTCCACAGCCAAAACTGCCTCATTCTCTGAAAATGTATCTCTCTACCAATCGATCAACTTCTTTCAATGAAAATCATGCATTATATTTCAAATTAGCTGACACTCTTCAAAGATGCATCCAAAACAACTGCATTACTGCAGAGATGCTTTACTCACTGGCTGCTAAACCTATCTGACCTTGCTGCATAATCCCAAGGTTCAGTATTAGAAGCATTTTCCAATAGCATGTAAAAAGTGCATGAAGCTTGCAGTTACCGTAAATGTATGTCATCCAGTGATCCCTCCTGAAATCCAAATCCATATTTGCTCAGGTAGTCTACAGCTCCAACACTCAGTAACGCCAGTGATGATATCTTCTCAGACAAGCTTCTGCCTCCATCACATAGATAAAGACCTTGTGTGTGTTGGGCATGTGGATCATCAAAGTCTCCCAAATGGAAATCAATGGAGACATTCTGCACCAAAATTCCATCATACCCTGCTCAACAACATGCATGAAATTCTTACCCTGCTTGAATGTCATATCTGATAAATTTTAAGACAAATTGAAATGGCAGGAGCCAAAGCAGCTTCATATATTGAGAGAGCTTGGCCTCAATGGTAGGAAAATGTTGGAAACATACCCGTAACTTCAGCATCATTGTCTGTAGACAGGAAACGGTAATGCTATTAAAGTCAAAAGAGTTGCAGAATGCAGCAGAAAATAATGATCTTAAAAAACCTTGAGAATAAAGGCATGCAGCAGCTTTCAATTAGACCTGAGTACGATGTGGTTCTGCAAAGATGCTAAGAAAGGCTCTGGGACTTCTCCAGTAGCACAGCTGGAATGGCAATGCTGTATGCTGTTCGTGACTCCAGACGGAAATTGGAAGGAATTGGCCTAAAAGCCTGTGAATACTCGATGTTGTGGTACCTTTTGACACAGAGATCGGACATGGTGCACGAACTCTTCAACGTTGCCCTCAATGACAAATGTTGCCTCTGTTCCACTGAAATCCGAGCATCCAAAATGGTCCTCAGTGACCTTCAACAGAAAGCTCTCTCTACAGTCTACGGAGAATTCCGGGATGAGCAGTCGACGTGCTCTACTGGCCATGAAAGACATAAATGTTGAAGGGCAAAGAACGTAACCTAGAGTGCTTATCCCGTTTAGCAAAAGGAGGAGGAAGTTGCAAAATCTGGATTTGATAATTTGGCTGCATCCTCATCTGGTAATGACGAAGCTCGTGCTCCTCAGCATCTATCAAGTACGTGGATTTGATAGCAAATGAGAAAAAATGCAGATTAGAGCTACTCTAAGCTACTCTAAAATAGATTGCTGAACACATGCGGTTACCTGGTGAAGTTCGTAAAATACGCTAAGATAAGCAGAAAGTTGTTAGACTGAGAAAGCGTCGAACGGAGTTGCGAGAGGCGGGGCGTTTGCTGCTACAAGAGGGCTTTGAACGAAAAAACAACACAGGGATAAGACTGAAGGCTCCAATGATCGAAGGTCGCACCTGTTGTTCGGAGCGTTAGCACTCCACCTGTATCACAAGCAAATGTGATTCGAGTCCTCCGACAGTTGCGTCTTTCAACCTTCTCCGGTTTATAAACTCCGTTGAAGTGAATGCTATCTTCCAACATGCCATGCTAAGATTCAGATTTCAGAAGTGAGCGGGACAAAGAGATCAATTCTCACCCCAGGTCACTTCACTGCTCCACTGTTCTGCACTAGGATGCAGTGCCGAGAAACATGGCTTTCTGTACTGTGGGAAATAGTCTTGGAACCTATCCGCTTGAATTCCAGGTCCTGTGTCAGCAACTGCACAGTGCACACGTAAACACACAGCAATTTGAGCCCTTGAGAACAGATTATTGAAATACTGCTGAAACTGAAAGGCATCAGGATTAGTGCACAAGAGCCCCACTCCTCGAAGCTTGTTTGATTTCCAGCAACAGATCTTGCATATTTAGTGCATGGCGAATCGACATAGCAAGTTTGTTTATCAGAAGTCTGCAGGTTCTGGAGAACATGTAACAAAAGTAAAGGAGAGGAAAGCTCTTCAACAAGTCGATTTGTACGCAGGAAATAATTTCACCGTCAGAAGCTTGCGTTTCTGTATTGATCACCAGCCTCTTACCTGAAAATCGGAAAGCTGCAGGGGAGGAACACGATTCCGGAACTTCGCGGCAAGTAATAGTGATGCGAGTTTCAGCAGAGAAGGTCATGCATCTGTGCAAGGCGTCTGCTATCAGCTGCAGTCGCAAACAACGTCAGAACGATGAATCAGTTCAGGGCTTTCCACTTCAAAACACGGTTTACCTGCTTACCAAGAGAGGCTATGCGACCACCTTCTAAGCAATAAACATGAAAATCAATCAGCTGTAAGGCATCTTCAACCAGGGAAAAACATTCTGCAGAAATTAAAAAGTGATCTTGAAGCCGTTCCCCGGCTCTCTCTTTGCGCCTTCAAAATATGCACTCGTGCAGTTCGCGAAATTGTCATCAAACATCAAAAGTGAAGACTGAAGAGATTGACACGACGATGACTTGGACCTGCTCAGTATAAAACATGAATTCTCAAAGAGAGAACCTTTCTCAAAGCGACAAGTTGTTTATCTACACAGGAATATCACAAGGAGACTCGCCGATTTGGTGAGAGTAAGGAGAGAGCAGTGTAATACATCATGAATCGAGAGAAAACTTCTCATTAGTACTCACACCGCCACGGATTGCAGAAATTTCAGGCCGATAAACAGAAAATTCTGATCTACAAATGTGACATTCAATTGTTTAGATCCATCACGAAATTTCCCCCAAATTCAAGAATTTTTTTATAATATTGCACGAAATTTCAGGCAAGTCCAGACACACAGACAGAGAGAGAGAGAGAGAGAGAGAGAGAGAATGCTGAGAACCCGTGCTTGACGCATAATATTATCATCCCGCACAAAGTTACGACGTCAAATGACAAAGAAAAGTATGGGAAAACCAAAGGAAAAAAAAACGAGCTTACAGCATGAGCAGCGACACACGCATTGTACTTCGTCTGCCGCATTGTTCCGTTGGATTTCAGGCGAAGAAGGTGCTGCAAACAAAGTTCGCTGCGCGAGAGATGGACACTAGCCTAACAGCTGCCTGCCGTAAGGGAGAGAGTGGATTTGAAGCTTCAGATATCCAAGCGTAAGAAAGCCAAGGTTTTAGCGGCAGCTAAATTGGAGGCGGGCTACAAAATTTAGCGGCAGCCATTTTGGGCTATTGGCTTCACGTTGAAATAACCTATAGTATATACTGTATACCTACATGTATTTTATACGTATATAAATATTTAAAAAAAACTATTAAGAACCTCTTTATACTTACACTTGAACTCAATTTAAATATTTTTGAGAAATGATTTCAAATCTTATAATTTATTTACAAGCAAGAAAAAAAAGAAGAAAATATAACTCTAAAACTTCTTATATAAATATTTGGGCTCTACATTGCTTCGCATTATTAGTGATGATGATTAAATTATTTTTTTGTCAACATAATAATTTTTTCTTTTCAAAAAATAATATTTTATAAACTTCACTAGATGTTATTTTATTTCATTAATATTTTTTTACATTCTTAATTTTGCTAAGCAAAATGCCAATAATGAAAGTCTGATTCATTAAAGAAATTCAAAATGAGATACAAATAGACAAAAACATTCAATGGATGCAAAACAAAAAACAAGATCCAAATTTTTTAAAAAATTAAAAAAAAATTCTAAAAGGAATTCAAATAGTGGAAATGAATTATTAGTGCCCAATAGTCTAGAATCATGGACAATTTCACAAAATTGAAGAAAAAAATTACTAACTCATGATGAGTATTATTATTTACACATGCAGGCGAGCAATTATTGTGTCATGCATCAATTACAATTGTTTTGGGAGTTGTGTGCAAATGGATTTGATTTTTCTTTATAATGTTAAAAGTCATTGAGTATTTTTATTAATTCAATGAAATATAATCTATAGACATGTGTTGGAGGAAAATTATTGCAAAACCAAATACTTAAAATAGTGTTGCATTGGATATAAATTTAAAGTTTATTTACAATGAAAATTCTACAATAGATGTATATGGACAATTTATATGCACAATCATGTTTCACATTTTGCACATCAACATTTTGTCATGTAATATACATTAGGATTAATACGCATGAATTGGAAAAATCTATAAAAATCAAGCAATTGCACAATTTGGACATTTTATTCAATGTGTCATTCAACCCATTCAACACATTTTTGTAATTTTTTCTTTCGACATTCTAACCCACATTCAACTTCATGTGCATGATTATGACTCGTGCACATAGCATGATATGGAGATTGACGATCGCTATGTGATTTTTGACAATGGCAATTACATTTGCATGCTTGATGAAGATGGCAATGATGAGGTTGTCCAACATGACAACAACATTTGGAAGCTTGAAAATTTTGACACATACATGAGTCAATAATTGGTTGATGTTGTTTGGTTGATGGTTTGTGTCGTTGAGCAGCATAGCTCGGGTCAATTGTTGCCCACCTTGTCTCCAAGTAATCCAATTTCAATGCATAAAAAACATGTTGATCATGGCCTTGGCTAAAATAAAACAATGGCCAAAATGTCGTCAATGTTTTGTCATCACGATCTTGGTATACAATTAACCTTGCTCCATGTTTTCCTTCAACTGAATAAATGCTAGAAAATTGATGTGTGATGGCTCCGTAAACATGTTGCAATTGTGAATTCCATGGTCTTATAAGATTTGGTCTAGTTTCAAATATTTCCTTGTATTGTTTAAAGATGTGCAGTGACAAGTTGGGTAACCATACTCGGATGGATGGTGGTGCTTTCACAAGTTTTAGTTCTGCTCTCCACCTCGGACATTTGAAATCTTTCAATCGTGTGCTCTCAAGCACATCCCACGTTTTCTTACATGGTGTTTGCTTTGTATTAATGTCAAGCAATTTCTTTAGTAGTATTGGGGTGCAATCATATGTCAATTGCTTCATCACCAATTTTGCAAGATTGAAAATATGCAATACCTTTTTGTAACTTTCAACATGTTGTACAAACATTGATCATAAATTTTCTTTTCATTGAAGTAGTGTGCCTCATAATTGTTTGTTGGATTCCTTTGAACAGTTCCTTGTTCAGATGATGAGCATTAGGTATCTCCTCTCGATGTTCTTTGTTTGCTATTCTTTTGTGTTGCATGTTACCACCATCAATTGACATTCCCTTGTTGGATTGTGTCATTTTATAAATTGCATTCCAACGTATTTTGTACATCCATGAATAATTATGGTGATTATCATACTTTGCAAATGACATATTGTTGAACACATTGAAATTGTTGGATCCAATATTGGCACAAAAACTTACCTATGGAACTTGGCTAGGAAACAACCATGAAATAGTAGTGTTGTTTCATATTATCAAGATGCATGAATATTGATGTACTTGAAATACATGGGTATGAAAACAATTGAATTGAATTATCTTGGAATCTCCAAACCTTCAAATGGTTATTGAATCATGTCGGAGATATTTTCATCACAACTTCTTTGAATTTGTTCGATTGAAATTTTCCATCACCAAGTGGTGGATGTCCAAACCTAAAATTGAAATATGTGAGATGGTTAGTACATTGTGTTCATTTGAGGGAAAGATGAAGTCCAATGCTTGTTTATTGCAATGTGCAAATGTGCATGTTGGTGATTTCATTAATGGTTAAGAAACAATTACATATGCATTTGTTCTCAAAGCTCTGTGTACAACAAATATGTGTATTATAATTTTACAAACAATGTGGATTCTATGCAAGATCAAAATATTCTAAAGCTTTTGATCAAAGACTTGAATTGCTCATATGGATTGGGGATAGTTAAGGGTTCCATTAGAAGCAAGTTTAACCATATTTAATGGTAAACATGTGATTTACAAGTACCATACTACATGGGAAGGTTACATCCAATATATGTATTTTGATGTGAAAATGTTTTCAAACCAATTCTCTATGATTTTAATGCATTCACACTTGTTTATTGTGATTGGTTAAGTTTTAAAGGTTTCACCAAGTAATTTTTCATGTAATCTTTCCTAAGTTAGTATACTTAAAATAAAGAACACCAAATATATAACCATAGTATATCCATTTGCATTGATTTTTTATTTTGATTTTCAAATTTGGTGTACAATTTATTTTACAATCAATATATAATTTAATTTATAAATTTTTTCACTTGTAAAAATTCACAAATAATCTTCAATATAATAGGTGACTCTTACATGAAGAACACAAGAATGATGGAAAAACTTGTGATCAATGCACATGTTCATTCAATACATGGGAAACTTAAGGGACATCAAGGAGGAATTGGTGCAAGTCATGTGAATGTGAAGTAGTTAATGTGGTAATTTCAAGTCCAACTGAAAATTTAGGTTAAAGCAAGATTTCCATTAAAGGAAGGTTTGTAGTTAAAATCTTAATTGGAAGTAACAACAATACTTTTTTGTTGAGTGACATTGCAATGTTCAAAACAAGGTATCCAATTTGAAATGACCTTACGCTTAAGGTCTTCTCTCATATGATAAAGGGATTAGAAGCTTGACTCCACCATCTTATCAAAAAGGCTCTCAAGTTATAAGGGACTAACTTCCCGAAGGTTTTACAGAAATTGGTTTATTTTTGTCAAATGTAAAGCATTTATTTCTTTAATCTTTGTGATGTAGCTGAAGTGGTGATCATCCATACATAGTTTAGCCAAATTTGGCTATATATAGGATATGAATGTAAAAAAGATTTAAGCAATCACATTTTTGGTTGCATGCTATAGAACCCAATAGATAAAATCTGGCAATTTTTCAACAACAATTTTGTTGAAATCTTATTTTAAGCATACTAGAAAACCAAAAGAACCCATAGTTTTAGCCATTTTGAGAAAGGAAAAAGCCAATTGGCTAGTAGACTCAGCCAGAGAAAAACAAATTCTGAGATAAAGCGTTCGAGAATATTGATGTGGCAAACCATTGCAAATATTGGAAGCTTTGATCCGGTGTTTGTTTTTTTGCAAATTTTCACCAAATTTCAACCTGGAAAAAATGACTTCAACCAATGAAAAAGTGGCTCAATTTCACCAGATTTCAAGAAAAGGATTTCCAAATTGCCATTATTTTATAATAAAGTTTCAGTATGTAGCCAAGAATATAGACATATTCTGTTTTTTTCTTCTACTTTCATATCTCACATTTCGCCACATTTGGCTAAATTATGTTGTTTAGATCATGGAGACCTTAGCTACATTACAAAATCCTTAGAAGAAAACACTACTTTGGTCCAAAGAACAATATTGTGACCGAGCATGTCATTCCATAACCACCCTCGGGCTTTACCCTACACTTCAGAACTCCGTGTTTGACACAATAGACAAGTAGATGAGGACAAGAAAGGAATTACCTCAAAGAATGTTGCTTGGGTAGTATGCTAAGTCAGCACTTCCAGCACTGTCTGGTTGTGATTCCAGCTCCTGGGTAAGCAGGCTAGTGTGACCGCTGGAACTACTTGTGCTTATGCTGATAACTTGTAAAAGAGTCACAGTGTAATCCACCAGGTAGCTATACACAAAGGAATCAGATCACATCACTGGCTATGGACACTCCTTGGTATCTCACCTGTTCTAAAAGAGTGTATCACAGACAAAGATCAGATGCAAACTCTTGAGACAGACCTTAGAAAGATCACATAATTCTACCTTAAAACAGTCTATCCAGCTCCACTACTACATCCATGAAAGTTCAAGGTTTGAAACATGTTAGCAAATATCTTCATAAGTACTGAGAATTTCTCAAATACTTTATGAGTTGCATCAACTGTAAAAGAATTGAGAGATCACCTGAGAATAAGGTTACCAGTGATTGAGATATCATAACGGCAACCAAATCAATCAGCAAGCATGAAAAAGAAGAAACCCAACTGTGGAAAAAAAAAAAGAAGAAAACAAGCCCCCTGGTTTTGAATGACAGAGACAGTCATACACATGTTCTAGGAGCTTCAGCAACAACATACATGGCATACTCAGACCACCTACCATAACATCCCACTGATTTCACAAGTTCCCACCAATGGGTGTATGTTAATTCAAACATCAACCAATGTACTGTCCACAGAGTGTCAGTAATGGGAATACTCATCAAAAGAGGAAAGAGAAACAATAAGGGAAAAAGGCAAGAAATGGAGAAACTCAAAGAAGGAAGAAGAAAAAGACAGCATGCCTACAGCTCCCATCTGAGAACGTTGAATCTGCTCATTTTCTCGGCATGCCTACTGATGGTACCCTGTGAAGATTCATGTTACAACATGTACTTCTGATACTTGAAGACTGATGCCCCGCTAGTGAAACAAGACCCAGCTCAAAACTCACGCAGGAGACATTGCACCATGAATCTCCTCAATCCCAATCCCAACATGTGCGCATGCAAGACAGAGAGGAGCAATAATGAAGCGGTTTCCAAATGGTTAGAATTTGCACAGGCTAGCCACCCGAGTTCCTGATCAAAAGCCTGAAACTACCACAAATTCTTCATTGATTTTGTTTGCAGAAATTTGCATGCACGCATGCATGTCTTCTAAGGCACAGCAGGAGGAACCACGCAAGTATGTTATGAGACTGAGTACTACTGTTTGTGAAGAAACGAGAAAAAGACACGAACCTTAAGTTCTGGAAGGAAATGTAAAGCACATAACACCATCTCCGATACAGTCCTGACTGAAGAAACCGATCTTCAGCATCAACTTCCCCATCTACCAAAAGAAGACTGTATCACCAGACATACCACATTCAGCTGCTCTGATTCACAAGCAAATGGAAGTCAGAAAAGAGAAAACATTCAATCACAGGTCAAAGTCAGAGGCAACATCCCATCTCTGAATTCTTCAAGAGCTTTGCAGATCTTGCACTTTCTCTGTTCAATCGTCTGCGGAGGAAATTGGGAGCAGCCACTGACTGCAGATGACGCTGCTGCCTTTCCCTGTTGTGGGCAAGATCTTCGGAAGCTTCTAGGCCATCTGGAAAAGAAACCCTAAGGGAGGAACCTTCACTTGATGAGCAGCACAGAAGAAAGAAAGCGCTCTTTCTTTGGTAGGTTACATTGCCTGCATCAGTTTCGTCGTCTCCTTCCAAGGTTGCAAAACTCACCCACCGACCCACCCATTTCTTCGCGGCTTTCTTTCTTTCTCCCTTTTCATTCCTAGCTTATTTCTAACGTTTCTTTCGGAGCCAGGGTTGTTGTCTGGAATTGACTCGAAAGCACGCGAAACGGTCGCTTACATCCTGCTGCCTATGTATTCGCTTTCCTGAAGAAGAAACAGTCGCATAGAAACCCTAATCGCTTCCCGATCGCAAAGGCAGTTTGAGCGCGTGTTTTGTGTATGTCTGAGAGATCGAGAGAGAGAGAGAGAGAGAGAGCGAATTGGGTTGGATTGATTGAGAAGAAGGAACGCGATAATGGATTTCGAGCTTCGAGCGGCGAAGGAGAAATGGGAGAAGGAGCAGAGGGAGAAGAAGGAGCGGGCAAGGGCGCGCATAGAACGGGAGAAGAAAGCCAGAGACGAAGCCGCGAAGCGGCAAGAAGCTATCGAAACTGCGCAACGCCTCCGGCGTCTGGAAGAATCTGCTGCACTAGATGCTGTAAGTCTCTCTTCCCCCGTCTTCTTCTTCTTCTTCTTCTTCTATGTGAAAAATTCTCGTACCAATCCTTGCAGGAGGAATTGAACCGCAATCAAGGAAAGCGGAAAGACTTGGCATCAGATCAGCTTCATATCCTAGCAGGTCCTAGACTTTGCAGCACACCAGCAAGAGGAAAAGGAGAGATGAAATCATATGATTGTGAGCACAGATTGTGCTTCTGAATTATCTGTGGAATCCTACAGATGTTGTGCACCTCCAATTCTTGTAGTTTGTTAGCAAAAATTCATCATGTTCATGGTTGGAACCCTGAAGTCCATGCCGTGGATATTGTTGCATGAAGATTCTTACTTGATCTCTAGCCAGGGTTCAGTTTACATCTGCAGGTTTGAAGAAACAGATCAAAAGATCTTCTGTCTCTCAAAATGCAAGAGCATCATGGCTTGTTTGTTTCTAGAATGGCAATATCTTTCTGCTGCTGGGGACACATGCGGGGATCTAGATTGGATCTGGTTTCATTTTTGAAAGGATTCATAATAATGCATCATGGAGATTGAATTGTCTGTTGTGACCCACTGTTTGGTTTGATTCTCTTACTTTGTGAGCTTGTGTCTATGCAGGCAAGGCAACAAGAAGAGCAGGATCTTGAATATGGAGATGGCATTGTTTTCAACAGGGTGTTTCAGGCTGTGTCAGTTCCTGGAGATGGTGATAAGATACGCTTACCAGCTTCTGCATTTAATGAGCTTGCTGGCCAAGGTGCATTAGACAAGGGACCCATGTTCTTTGAAATCTCCTCCATCCCTCAGCCAGGAAGTGTGAGCTCTGGGGACATCGCAGATCTGGAGAATGAGGTAGTGTATCTTTTTCCTGAGCATCAAGCATTCTTGAAGAAACTGACTTTGCTTAAACTCCAGGTGTATGTGGATTACTAAGGAGTTTTGAAACAGGGAGGTGATGTATTTCACAGGAGCATAGTATTCTTAGTCAGTACTGAAGAACCAGACCTATTCGTTGACTGTAAATGTGTTCTCTACAGGAAGTGTCACTGGGGAGACAAGAGGCTCAATCAACTCATGCTGGGGTCCTTGAGTTCACTGCTGTAGAAGGTTCTGTAGAGCTGCCTCCACATGTTTGGCGGAATGTGGGATTCATCAACTCACAAGGCATATCCAACTCCCTGGAAGGGGGTACTTGGATGGTCAGGGTGCGATATGTCAGGCTGCCAAAGGGTACCTATGCAAAATTACAGCCAGAGGATGCAGATTTTGCTGATGTCCTGAACCACAAGGCTGTGTTAGAGACAAAACTCAGGCAGCATGCTTCCCTCTCCCAGGGTGATCTACTTTTAGTCAATCATGGGGGTTATGATTATGGGTTAAGGGTATTGGAGCTTCGACCACAGAGCAGTGTTTCTGTTCTGGAGACTGACCTGGAGGTTGATATCACAGCCACAGTAGATGGAGGTTTGAGTGCTCAGGGTCGGCTTACTCCTCTCTTGCTAGGAAAGCCAGAGGCTGGTATGGTGGAAGAGGGTGAGTACAAGTACTTCCGGTTCACAATAGATCCAAAACTTGAGAAGGAAGTTAGTACAGGGGATGTAGAAATCCTGGTTACCTTGGATGTGGACAACCAAGCAGGAAAAGGAGCTGATGCAGATCTCTATGTCTCTGCACACCCTGTTCTTTTTCCAACTCAGCACCAGCATCAGTGGTCATCTCATGACATGGGTTCCAAAGTCATATGCATGACAGATCTAGAGAAATTGAGTCAGTCACCTGAGGGGAATTCGGCACAGACATTGAGTGCTGGGAGCTACAGTGTTGGGGTTTATGGTTTTCGAGGGGTGACAAAATTCAAGTTGGGGGTAGAAGCAAAGCCTACAGTACAAAAGCCAAGTCAGGGACAGAGAGTTGGGGCTGGTTCACAAGGTTTGGAATCTTCGATCGGTACAAGTTCAAACATTAGACAGCCAGATGATGGGTTTCTGAAGTGTGATAATTGCAAGCAGTTGGTTCCTGCCCGGACAATTGTACTTCATGAGGCTTACTGCAGGTCAGTTTACAACTCTCTGCACATTTCTTTCTCTAGGGTTTTTGTACAACTATTTGCTCTAAGTTCCCAGCAGATTGTGTGCTGTTTACATAAGTGCTATTGTTGAGAGCTCATGAAGTCACCAGGGAGTAGTGGCAGCTAGTCACTGCCTGCCAGTCATTCACGATGAACACAATGGTTTTATACAATGTGATTGACAATCACAAGGTTATGACTGCACTCATGCTTGTTGTCTCCGTTTTGGTTTGACCAGAACTGGCATGACATCTGCTTGGTTATCTCACAACTTTTTGTGGAGCTTCTCCCAAACACTCACATTGATATTTCTTTCTTGAGGGTTTATATATCTCTAAGCAGTGTGTGCACTGACAGTCATGGCGGGGAAACCTGTTTCTCAGCTCATGTTCTCCTGTTTTTATATATAGCTGTTAGATTTGCTGTTCAAATCTTTTGGCTTCTTTTCTTTTGTTGTAGAAAAATGGTTGAATTTTGGAGTTCTTTGTTCTGGTTTGCTCATAATCATTTTTTGCCAATTGAAATAGGCAATCTTTGATGCTAATTATGCTTCTACTTCTTGATGGTTGTGCCACACTAAGCTTGGAATCTTTTTGTCAGGCGGCACAATGTTGCATGCCAGCATCCAGGTTGTGGTGTGGTGTTGCGGAAAGAAGAAATGGGGAAGCATGAACACTGTAGCAAATGTGGGCAGGGTTTCACCCATGAGGAGCTGGGGAAGCACATGAAGGTGTTCCATGAGCCACTCAAGTGCACATGTGGGGTGGTGCTTGAGATGGAGGAAATGGTAAGCTTGTCTTTTGCTGTTCCACATGTATGGGGTGAGAAAGAGCTGCTTTGTTCATAGGAGTTTCTTTGAAACCATAGCTTTCAATTCATGAACCAATGTGTATTCTTAGAAACTTCTCAATTGCTATAGGTTAGGGGCTTTTGAAGGATGGTCATTTCTAGTTTTGTACAGATAAGAAGCAAATTGAGGAGTGCACTGACCAGATTTTTCTTATGATTGCAGGTGAAGCACCGGGCCACATCTTGCCCACATCGAATGGTAACATGCCAGTTTTGTGGAGACATGGTGCAAGCAGGTGCTGAGGCAGAGGATGTTCGTGACAAATTCAGAGGCTTAACTCAGCATGAAAGTGAGTGTGGGGCTCGAACTGCAACTTGTGATACATGTGGCCGTGCAATTATGCTCAAGGAGATGGATCTTCACAGAGCTGCTGCTCATGAAGGAGGCCACACTCTGATGAAAGATGGATCTGCCACCCAGGATTTACATGGTGGGGTATCTGGTTGGAGTATGCCTTCTGGACTACCTGCATCTCCAGTTCCAGAGAGAAACTGGGGTGGGTCCCTATTGACTGACCAAGCAGCAAGCCAGGTTGCTGGCCTGACAGTGAATCCCCGGGTCAATGAAGCAGCAAACAATGTTCAAATACAGTGTCCAATCTGTGGGATGGAGTTTGAAGGAGCAGACCGTGAGAGACAGTTAGATGCACACTTAGATAACAAGCATTTCATGACACAAGCTTCAACAGAAATGGACATTGATGATGTGGCCACAAGTCCAGCCATTCCAGAGAGAACCACACATAGAAGTCTCTCTGTCTCCTGCCCCATTTGTGGCATGGCTGTTCATAGCGAGCGAGATCTCAGCTCACACATTGATCTGGTCCATTAAGTTTGTTGAAATGGGCCAATTTACTGCGGGACTAGTCAAATGACCTTCCCATATACACACTTCATGGTGAGTACAATTGACAAGCATAGGCTCATCATAATAAGCTCATTTAGATGAGGAACAAGCAGTCCTTTAAACAGGCCTGATAAGATTGACACTCCATTGCTGTTGTGCTCTCTCTCTCTGAGCAAATGCTCATGAGGAAAAGGATAATTTCAAGGTAGAGTACGAAACTGGTTTTGGTGTCTTATTCAGGTATTTCTTTAGGCTTCTTCCTAGGTGGGGAAGGTGGCCATCTGCTAGTTCCACTTTTGGTTCTATCAGTTTCCACTTATGATGTGAATCAATGGTGCGGAACACCGTAGTGATGTGAATCAACAGTGGGCCACACAGGTAAGCTTCGGAACAGACAACAGACCCTGGCAGAACTTGTTACCACCTGATGCAACTGTGTCTCATCCTACTGGGTTTGATGCATTCCTAATGGAACTGCACGACACTCTACCAGACTTGCTGCATTCCTAGGTGAAATGGCCATTCCACAGGCCAAGAGTGAATGAGCACCCACCAGTGCGCAATCCAGTGGATGCCCATTACGACTCATTTGTGAAAGAACCTCAACTGAGTTAATAAATGACTTCACCATTCTGTAAGAAGTAGGTCCTCTGTGTAGTGTAGGTTAGATAGGTAGGAAAAAAGGTGACTACTAGGTAAGCAGATGGTTTATATATGTAGGTAAAGGGTGGTTTTGCTATTTTCCTCCTAACAACCTCCTTGCGGCATGTTAGGAGGTAGGGAGTAAGATAAACAATGGGGCTAACCACCATGGGCTAGCTAGGGAAGTAGAACCCTGTTCAACATTGGGTTGTTTGAAAACATTCTTCAATACATAAGCCAGTCGATTGATTTAGTTTCTCAAATTTTTGTGCAAATGAGTGACAAGAAAACATTCCAGACATTGATTTGAACATCTTCCTAACAAGTCTATCCTGAAAAAGGTTTGAATATTCGCTAGCAACATTTTCACAGCCCCCATTCAACACTGTCATCCCCACGTTTTATTATTAGATCATGGGTGCCATGCAAGTGAGGAAGTGTAATCCTGTAGTTATACCAGTTTGAGGTCATAAGATTAATTCCACCAGCAACAATATTGTAGCATGTAAACCATAATTTGGATCAAGTTGAAGCTTGAAGTTGTGTGAAACAAAAGTTTTGGAGATATAAATATGTGCAAAATACAATGCTTTCCAAAAGGGTTAGTAAAGAAAGAGGATGGACTTTCATTCACCAGTCACAATAATTGGCCCTTGTAATGCCATTTAACATCTTGTATAATATTTGCATATTTGTTTATGAAGTCAGAAAATCATTTCTACACTTTTTGGATGTATTAGTGGAGATTGGTAGCTGAGCTCACATACCTCTCCCATATACTGGTAGTGGGTGGATTTTCTCTAACTATTGCAACATGAACCTTATTCTATACAAGACAAATCAATGATGTACATGCGAGAAGATATGTACTCGATGTAGTTAGAGCAATTGGTCATAGTTGGTGCTGATTTGCTGAAGAAGCTTGAATGAGCTTTGCACTTCCTCTTGTAAAGGAAATGGGGTTAACATGGGAACCCTTCCCACACTCTCGTTTGTATACGTACACATATTATGTTAACCCATTTTTGAAAGGGGCCAAATCCACACAACAACTTTCACTAAAATCCCTCCAAAACTGGTGGCTCATCTTGTGCCTTGGCAGAAAAAGGTAAGAGCTACACATGTATCTTCAAAAACTTGTTTTTACCACCCAGCACTAACAACTACAAATTGGGGATTAACTTAGATGTTCCAAAGCTCATAACATAACCTGGAACCTGAAAGTTTGCTCAATTCTCACACTCCCTGCAGACACTCCTGAAACCCTCTTTGCTGGCTCTTGAAACTGCATGTCTTAAACTGCAAATGCAAATGGCAGACAAATGTTCCTGCATTTCTTTAAGATCTTACCAAGGCCACAATATGAGGAGTTAATCCTAAGAAACGGCTCTTTCAGTGTTATTCAATCTTTGAAAGTAGCGAGATTTTGAGGAGATATCTGGAAATGGTTTCTTTTGTGGTATTTTGGGTGGGTTGATGGTACATGCCTCTTTCTGTTGCCATGAGATTGCTTCCCAGCAGTGAAGCAAGGTTCTTCAAGTTTGCATCTTTCACAAACCAATCTGGGACAAGCTTTGGTGCATGTGAGTACAAGTCCTTATATGAATTTCTGATGGTGACTTCTGCCACCCAGCCACCCTAGAAATACCTGTCTCCACCAACACTCTTAGTTAATATTAACAACACAATTCCAGTAGAAAGAACTCTGACAACTTCTATGTTTGGAGTTTTCTGGGGTGAACATGTTTCAAGAACAAGCAACTTCAGAGTTGGAGCTTGTTTTGACAAATCTGAATCTATACAAAAAGCACCATGTGTTAAAGAACTAAGACATCCTATAGTTCAAAAGAACATAATTGCCTCCACATTGTGAATTATCACATGATTAGTCAAACAGGGCAGTCTGCCCTGTAGCCAACTATATGCATTTAAAAGTAAAGAATTAATAATCGCCTTTCAAGAGCTTCTTGTCATCAGAAAGTTGTGAAATCATGTGAATGGCAGCTGCAGCCACTGATAATGGGACTCTTCCTGCATCCACAAGGACTTGCACATGCCAACATACAACCAGGCCACATGAATACGCAATGACAGAATTTGACTGGAAGACCTGAGGATCCTTGTGTAACTGAAGAAGTAGGAATTCAGAAACATGACAAGCTTAATGATGCACAAACCCAGAGATGGAACTATAACAAAGTGAAAAGAAGTGCCACTTGAATTATATATAGATATATATATCTCATGGATTTCAACCTGTCTCATGCTTTCAATCCTGAGATGATATGAAATGAGTGACTAGGTACTCTATGCATGGGAATTAGAAGAGAAAGACTTACTAAAGAAGTCATTATGGGTGTGTGATTGTGCCCATTTCCATAGACATACCCTTCTCCTCCTCCAATTGCTTCACTTTGAACTATACCAAATTAGTGCAAACCAGAATGCTTGAGGCGTGTAAGCACACCCACACCATCCTGAAAGTAGAGGAAGTTCAAGTGTGAGTGTGGCTATTGTCCCCATTTCAAGCAGGAAATTGTTTTTTTGGAGAGAAACAAAGAGAGTTGAGGCAAATTGCAAACCTTTTGAAAGTCCAGATCTTCCACCCTAATGTCAGGTTCATGGGCACCCGAGTTCGAACTGTAAAAATTAAGTAAAAGTGGTGTGAATCTCTCACTGCAGCTCACACTTTAAATGACACCACCAATGAGCACCACCACCACCACCACCACATGGCCCCCACTGGAAGAACCTTTCTGCTATTATGAAAGAGTTGGATCCAATCAAATTGCTTGAGAGGTTTCACAGCTGCCTGAAAAGCAGACTGTGATTTCTGGGCCTGCATGGATGGATGGATGGCTGCCCAAATTTAATTGCATACCTTGATCATTACACTAGGGTAATGCCTTGCCTTACCTTTTGACATATTCATGCCTTCCTAATAGTTTTCTGCATGTTCTTGGGTGCTAGTTGATTGAACCTCATAACTCATCCTCTCAGGTGTCCCATAACCCATAAACTCGACACTCCCATTCAATTCGTTATGCCCAGTAGCGAGCGAATGAAAGTGTGTAGATTCTTCTGAATTAGTCTTGATGATCATGTGCCTCAACTACTTATGGTAACCTAACCACACTCTCAAAATCCTCACCTAATCCATAATGTATTAGTTTACAACTAGTGTGAACCCTGTGCATAATGCATAGGTGTGTTATTTCAACAATGTTTGGTTGATGTTTTTGCTTTTTTAAAAAAACTTTTCTTTTCAAACAACTGTCCGTGGTCACTGTCCGTCCAGAATCACTGTCACAGACCAAGTGAATTAATATATATGATGATGTGGGTTTGGGAACCCAAACAATGTGGGCAACAAGATGATTATTTTAATCACATTGCTATGAAGGGATAACTTTGTAGAGCTTCCCTATGTACACAGGGTAGGTGGGGTTAGGTGCTTTGCATTGAAGGTGTGTAATTTTGATAACTATGGAATGGGAAATTATCCTGAGCAAACACAAGTAGGCCATTGCAAGCTGACAATGGTGAGATTAGAAAACATTTTTGGACTTAAAATGCTTGTGGAAATTTCTAGAGAGTACTTTCCAGGCTTCGAAACACAGATATGTCATGCTTTTGGTGCAGGGTTCATTAGTTGCACCACCTTTGGATATCAAAGCACAACATCACTTTCACAACAAGGAATCGAGGCAAGTGTTTCCTTCCCTTCTTTCATGTGTTGAATTTCAACCAACTCATAGATACTTGGGTGGGTATGAGCTTTGGTGGGTAAGAACTAAGAACCACTACCAGTTTTGGTTAATTGGATCTGAACATTGGAATTATCCCGTAAAGTAAGAAAAAACACGGCGCCACCAGTCTCGAACCTTGTGCATTAAATGCTGAGTTTCAACATTTCATACTACGATGAAATTAAATGTCTTTTCTTTGCAGATACCACTGAAAGAGGGGATAGGGGGGGTGAAAGGAGGGCCCAAAGACAGGGTGAAAACAGGGTTACTTTACGGATAACTCCATTGACTGAATTTTTAGAATGGAAATTGGAATCTGAATTTTCTGGTAAAGCCCATGGCCTTGGGCTTTTACACTTACACCCAAGACCTGATTCAGGACGTCAAGTAAGACCCAAAAACCGGGATCTGAGTCAAGACCTAAAGACGACGAATAGGATGTGGATTGAGACCTCAGGGGATGACGAGGGTTCAGGCGGACGAAGCGATGCTTGCAAAGCGCTACTGCGCGCACAGACAAAGCGCTCCTGCGCGCGCACAGCCGTTGTTGCACGTTGCAGCTTCACCCCATTTGCATCCTCCATCTCCGCATTTCTTCTTTGTTTTTCTCCTGCATCTTGCAGTTGTCTTGCTTATTCTGGTCTTCTTTCTACGTCTTTGTGTGCCTAGGATTTATTTTTTGTGTTGTGAGCAATTCGGGTCATAGTATTTTGTGGTCGAAGGAGGAGGCAGAGGAGGAAGAGGAGTAGGAGGAGGAAATGACAAGTGCAGCTGCTGTGGGAATCGTGTCAGGTTGTTGCCGGTGTACGCAAGTAATGGACGCGAGCAGGATTCCATCTCTAGCTGTTATGAATGCGGGAGGTGGTGTTTTGCCCTCTGTTGCGTTCTTTGGCAATGCGGGAAACCCCTTACAGCAGCAGCAGCGGCAGAGCTTCCTTAGGAGGATGGGGAGGAGGAAGCAAGGAGTGGTGGTGGTGGATGCCAAGATTCGTGAGATTTTCATGCCGGCGCTCAGTTCCACCATGACGGAAGGCAAGATAGTTTCCTGGGTCAAGAATGAAGGCGACAAGCTCAGTAAAGGTAACTCTTATATTGCCACATGCACGCAGACAGAAAGACACGCGCTCATTAGGCTGAATCTCAAAGCGAAACTAGCAGTGAAATGGCAAGAGCTCTATGAGGTTTTTGGAACTGTAGATGCAGAACTGAGGATTCTCTTGAGATTTCTTATGTCTACAGATGTGGAGTTGTGCAGCACACATCTAACATTCAGTCTCTAGCGACTCCAAAGTTCTTCAAAATGAGTACTATATGTCATAGCATAATCTTATATGGGTTGACAGCAGTTTGTAGGCTGCTGAGGGAAAAGAGAAATGCCAATCTTATAATCTATCCAGAGATTTTGCATAGATGTTTTGGGGCCTGAGGATGTTCTGGGATCTTCAACTTTGCTGCCAGCATTTTGTAACCCTCTTCTGCCAGCGAGATGTACAAAATCACCTTGACTTCCATAATTGCAGGTGAGAGCGTTGTGGTTGTGGAGTCAGATAAGGCTGACATGGATGTGGAGACGTTCTATGATGGTTATCTGGCGTACATTGCTGTTGCTGAAGGTGAGGTTGCACCAGTTGGAACTGCCATTGGGCTTCTTGCAGAGACTGAGGCTGAGATTGCAGAGGCTAAGGTCAAGGGAGCGAAGGCTGGCAATAGTGTTCCTGCTCCTGCTGTTGCTCCTGCTGCTCCAGCTCCTTCTCCAGTTGAAGAAGCAATAGTCCCTCCACCTCCACCACCACCAACTGCAGCCCCTGTTGTTGCCACCCCAGTTGCTGTATCCACCCCTTCCCCTGAGGTAGATGGAGACAGGAGAATCATAGCAACACCATATGCCAAGAAACTTGCAAAGCAGCTAAAGGTTGATCTTGCTAGAGTAACAGGCTCTGGACCATCAGGTCGTATCACTGCAACAGACGTTGAAGCTGCTGCAGGGAAGGTTCTTTCAACATATCCTGTTGCAGCAGTCTCTGCACCTGTCATCCAGGAAGCACCTCCAGCCTCTCCAAAGGCTATTGCAGCAGCAGTTCCTTCTTCTTCTTCT
>Ga0116231_10005490_pt1 | contig 24931 bp, 25 predicted proteins | sample S1TSphgellanicum_2_FD_89695 | JGI IMG/M metagenome (GOLD analysis project Ga0116231, IMG submission 89695) | Host-associated microbial communities from peat moss isolated from Minnesota, USA - S1T2_Fd - Sphagnum magellanicum MG | ecosystem: Host-associated > Plants > Peat moss > Unclassified... | reverse complement strand
CCCTTGAAAAGACTGTTGCAAAAGTCTTCTAGGGCTCATACTACCCCATGAGCTACTTAGGCTACTTATTACCTTAAGTTTACTTCACTTTTATTTTTACTTGCTTTAATTTACAACCTTTTATTTACGTAATTACTTACTTGCCTTTGCTTACGTAACAACTCATTTATTTTATTTACTTTCATTATATCATTATTGTTGTAACCAAGGTCAAACAAAACTTTAAATGCCACGATAAAAAAATCTTTTTTTAATTATTTACCACAATTAATTGCCCTAGAAAATAGTGGTAATAAGTGTCATGTTGTTGGGGAGATCAGGTTTTACAGACAGACACACTGACAGACGTAGTGAATTAATATATAAGATAAGGGCCTATGTGATGTGGAGTCGAATGTAGGCCCAAATCTAGTAATGTTAACAATGAACTTTCTTAAGCCTAAAGACTTGCTTCAAATTTGGACTTTAATTTTTTTTGTGACGATACCCATAAGGTTCTTACTAGAAGATGTCACACAAAAATAAAAAAGAGAAGGGCAAGTAATGGGCATTTCATTTTTTGAATTATTAACCTTTTTCATTAATGATAATTTATGCTAAGGAATGTGCTCTCCAACTACACTAAATTATTTTTGGGAGCATGTTTTTATGGCCTAAGGTGTGCACATTCCCAAAATAAGAGACCTAAGGCAAGGTTTAAAAAAAAAAAATTAAAAAAAAAACATTTTCAACAAAGATTTTGGTCACTATTACGACCAGTATAATTCATCATCGGAAGATTATGTCATATAACTGTGGTCAAGAAAGTGATATAATCTGCCTACCCAGATCTTAAAATGTGTAGAGAGTAAAAGGCCCAGTTTCTGCTAATTGGCGCGGTTTCACCAGGAACGTATTACGCGCGCTGGAATCAGCAGTACGCCATTCCATATTCCTCCTATGATATCTCGCCACTGATGGGTGGGCCATTCCGGTTTATAATGAGCAGATCTACGCAAAAGAGAACGTCAGCCCCGGTTCTTTGTGTACAATTAGGGTTCGAAAATTAGGGTTTGCAGTTACGACGGCAAAGCTTTTATGATTGCTAGCGTTATCTTCTTTATCTTCTTCACTCCTCCTCCTCCTCCTCCTCCTCCTCTCGCGCTTTGCTTGCTTTCTACCCATCTGCATCTTCATCTTCCGCAGCTTAGGAGCTTATTGTTGTGTGGGATTCATCCCTGGCGTTTTTCTTTTGAGAAGTTTTTTAAAAATAAAAATTGTCGCACTCTTGTTTTTTTTTTTTTTTCCTTCGCTTTTCTTCATTGCGGGTGTCTCCTTCAAGTTTCTTGTGGAATTTTGGTGTCAATAGGCACTCGTGGAGAGAGAGAAACAGTTATAGGTTTGTAGAATAAGACACGCACGCCGGGTGGGCGGGGCGGGGCGGGGCGGGGCGGGGCGGGGCGGGGCAAGGCCGGGGAGGGGGAGCGAAAATGTCGAAGAAGAAAACGTCGCGTGCTGTGATGACGTTGAAGGATTTTCATGGTGGCTCGATTCCTTCAGATCTGCCTCTTCCCTCTGCTCCTGGAATGTAAGTGAAGCCACTTTCTCTTTTTTTGGTTTTGTTTTGGTTTGTTTGTACACTAGTGTGTTCTTGGAAGAACTAGATGTGGAGATTTCTAGATAGGTTTTTAGGTACTTCGATGGACAAGATTTTTGAGGGCATGAAGTTTCTGAGTGCTATGGGTTTTTTCCCTTTCCCTCTCTAGGCCTGTTGAGCGGAGTTCTTTTGAGAGACAGGGATCTGAGATTGCTACATGGATGCTTAGATCCTGTGATGGGACTAAAGGCTTTAGGGCATGAAGTTTCTGAGTAATATGGTTTATTTTTTTCTGTTTCTCTCTAGACCTGTTGAGCGGAGTTCTTTTGAGAGACAGGGATTTGAAGTTGCTGGATGGATGCTTAGATCCTGTGAAGGACTAAAGGCTTTAGGGCATGAAGTTTCTGAGTGCTATATATATTTTTTGTCTCTCTCCAGACCTGTTAAGTGGAGTTCTTTTGAGAGACAGGGATCTGAGATTGCTTGATGAATTCTTAGATCCTGTGATGGACAAAAGGTTTTGGGGCATGAAGTTTCTGAGTGCCATGTTTTTTTTTCTGTCTTTCTCTAGGCCTGTTGAGCGGAGTTCTTTTGAGAGACAAGGATCTGGGGGATCATGGATGAGTCCTGTTGGCAGAGGGTACAGTGGCAATGAGCGCACCGTCGGTCAGAACAGACAAGGATTGAGCAATAGTGTACGAGCATTGGAAGATAAAGCGTCCCTCTTCCCTAACCCTGCAAGCATTGGGAGAAATTATGATGAAGATGAGCGGAAGCCAGTAGATGGACGCCCTCGCAGTGGCCACAGTGCAGAACAATATGAAGAGCAGCAGGTGTATGAGGATCGCCCCCGTTCTGGCCACCACCACAATCAAACACTCAATCGCTTCTCCTCGGTGGATGAACATGGTTACAAAAGCACGGTCCCTGTGTTGTATGAACAATCCTCTCCCCCCAACAAGCAGAATCCATCAGTATCACCACCTCCCTATTGGAGGCAACCTCCACAGCAGCAGCAGTCTGTTGCTTCTGTGGATCGCAACTCTGGTCCAAATGTTTGGCCAGCACGGCAAGAATCTGAGAGCACCCAAATGCCTTCAGACTCAGTGCAGAATCAAAGTCAAGTATCTGTTCCATGGCAAGCACAGATACCCAAATCAAAAGCATTGGACTTGGGGTTGTCTGATAGGGCAAGCTCTGGAGGCTTGAAACCTGAGCATAGCTGGGGAGGTGCCAGTACTGACCGAGTTCCTCATGGTAACAATTATGTGAATGCAGAACATTCAAAATTTATCAGACAGCAATCATGGTACCCTGAGAACAGTAACCAGGTGGGTTATGCCTCAGAGGTAGGTCAGATGGACAGACAGGTGGTTTACACAGAGAGTTATGAAGGCAGGCCATCTTACAATGATGGAACCAGACCTGGTTTTGGTGATGGGACTAGAGTAGGAGAGAATAGTGGTGTCCAGGGGGGTGCTGCGCGTGTAGGATACACAGATGCAAGAGGTTATGCAGGTGATTCTAGTGGTCGTGGACTCAATGACACTAGATCTTTTGGAAGTGGGGAAGGTTACTATGATCCTGGAAACAGAATTACATTCTTTGATGTGGGGAGGACTGGCAGCGTGGAGAATGATTACAGGAGGGAACCCAGTCACCCAGAGGGTCTGCGACAGGGTAATAGTGGCCTCAGAGCACACAGCATTGGAGAGATTCCTGACAATTATGGACCAGCTGCAGGTCGTGGTGCTTTGGTAGAAAGGAATCACCATGGCTTAAGCCTGCATGAAAGCAGGAATCAACGAGTAGATGTGGATCAAGTTGATCGGGTTCCAGCTAGCATTGACTGGGAAAGGCGAAGAAGCCCACCTTTGGTTGAGAGCCGCCAAGCTTTCAATAAAGAGAGACCTTTCCCATCTGCAGAGGGATATTGGGTTGGGTACTCTCCAGCAGAAGTTTCTCCAGCTGATGCATCTGGGCCTCAAACACCATTAGTGGTTCCAGATCCAGTTGCCGAGAGGCCAAGGTTGAAGCTTCTTCCCCGTTCCAAGCCTCTGGAGACAGATGAGGCAGTTGGACATATCGAGTTAGAAGTGCCAGCCATAGAGGTCCTGACTGCACTGTCCTGCTTTTGCATTTGTAAGATAAGGTTGAAGTCTGTTTGACCACAAAGTGCTGTTGCTTCCATGGACACCTTCCAGAGGTAATGCAGGCATCATCTGTATGGAACAATGATTGAAATTTTGACAAAGTGTTCCTGTGATCTGTGATTCAGTATAAGGAGAAAGATTTGTGTGGCAAGTCTGATGAGAGACGAAAAGATGAACTCGTGTTTTCAGAGGATACAGCAGCTGAGGCCACAGATGAGGGTAGGCTTAGTGTACGGGGTACATCTACAGATGTTGAGTATGGGGGTGGAGATAGCAAGCTGGCAGAGCGTCCAAAGCTGAACTTAAAGCCAAGATCACAGCAATTGGGCACAGGAGGTGCCACTATAGGCTCAGATAGAGCGAGGTGAGTAAATAGACACCATATGCCTAATGATTGTGGGAACCGGAGACTTGCTAAGAGTATGGTAGAATCCAGAGAGTGGTGGAACTTACATACAATACAAGTCTTTACCTGTATGTTATGTCTGCACCTACTGCCTAGGATTGACAACAGCCTCTCCCTTTTATAAATCTACTATATCATAAAAAAGTAAGTGTTTGGTCCAGCTGTAAGGCCCTGTCTAGGTACTTCTGAAAAGGAAAAGCTTTGTACCTCCTTGTTTGTTGGTCTTTATTTATAGGTGACAATTGCAGTTGAAGGGAACTGCCTCCTCTACAGTACAAAACATTAGACACATGTTCCTATGAAGAATCTCCCACATGTATGAAGTTAATGCTCCCTGCACCAATGAAGAACCCATTGACATGAGGAGTTGCAAAAACTGGTGACAGAGTTAAAAGCTCAAGAGTTTGTGAGCAATGGCCACAGAGCTAAGACCAACATGAAAGTTCTTGATTGGCTTACTTGTTTTTGTTCACCCTGATAACCTGCAGGAACTCTGTTTTTGGTGGTGCTCGCCCCCGTGAACTGGTAAGTTTGATTCTCAGATAGGCAGATTCTCTTTCTCTGGCATTTCAGGCTATGGATTTGGGGGCAGGGGTGGTGAATTCTAGCTCAACTAACACATGCAGCTAACCCATTATCATCTCTCCAATGAATTCAGTGCCTTTTATTTTCCTGCCACAGGTATTGAGGGCACGTGGTGCTAATGATTTGGGCACAGCAGGCCAGGATGGTCTCCCTTCCCCAACAATGTAAGTAAACTATGTGTTCAGAGGATGCTTTTTTCCTAGGTTGGGCATGCAACCCATGTTACAACTCCTGTGTCTAAGCTATATCAAGTACTTTATGTCTGTAAGACTTATGAAAAATCTGTTTTAAAGAGCTAGGTTGTTGAAGTATGTTAGGCACACTAGTTCTCTGATGTGTCTCCCTTATGTTGCTTTGGTTTTCCAGTGGACACATACCTGGTAGTGGCAGTAGCAAGCCAGAGCAACAAAGAGCTGGGCTGCCTAATGGCTCTGATAGCTGGGCAGACAAAAAACAAGTGGGAACACAGCCATATAAACACCAGGTTGAAGAGTTCATGGAAAGCCAGGGACAAAGAACTAAACAGAATTGGGTTGCTCCTGGCAATGACCAAGGGGATCCAGAGTGGAAGGGTCGTGGTGACTTTGACAAGCAAGACAACATACGTCAATATGAGGCAAACCACTCCTATGATCGCCAAAGCAGTCAAAACCGTGGCCCTGATAGGCAAGAATCACCACTCATTGATCGTCAAAAGACTGACAGTTGGCGTAGACCTCCATCTCTGATCCCTGCTACATCAGCAGCATGGGCAGCTTCTAATAATCCTACAGCTCCAGTTGCAATTTCAGGGCGGGATCCAGCCCCTCGCATATCTGGTCATCATGGGTTCAGTGCCCCTGCTTCAGCCCTTGAGCTGGTAAAATCGTTTTCTCGGTCATCAAGTATTGGATCTACTATGGCTGGAGTTACTCAAAGTAACAGTGGCAACCAGCTAAGTAATGCAAAATCAGTTCCTCGAGACCAGCATTATGGATCTGGGTCCATAAATGGAAATTCTGGTGTGTATAGTCAAAAGGATGCCACGTTTTCACGCCTTGCAGAAGCAACCTCTGCCTCACCTCCAATTAGTAGAGATGTGTATGTTCCTGGAAGTGGCCTTGGTGGTAATAGACCATATGACAGGTTTGGTAGTAACAAATATGCACGAGGTTTTGGTCCAGGGGCTGGTGACATAAACAGTAGGTTGTCGTATGGCTGAGTCCATCTGGAATTGAGTAGGCTTTCTTTTATGCAACTAGGCTTCAGCTTCAGCAAGCATCTGGATGTTATGTGATTTTCTGTATGAGCCTCTTCTAATGGCAATTTATAGGGCTTATTGTCTCTGTTCTACACTTTCTTGTCATATGCAATTCACCTGAGGCTCTTGTCCAGTAATATTGTTCATGAGAATGCACTACCCAAAAAGCCTTATGAAGCAAGGAGATCCTGAGGCTGTATAGATTTAAGGTCAGTTGTGCCCCTTGATGCCTGGCAATTCCAGTGACCTGTTCTTCTAAAAGTTTCTCACTGCCCCACTAATTTTTGCTGTGCATCTTGTGAAAGGGCCTTTCCTTGGTGTGTTCATGCAACAAATATTTTATTTGAACATTGCAGTAGGATTAGGTGCAAATTTTTCTCAGAAGTGGGGTGCAACTGCTTTGATTGTTAACTTCCCATTCTTCTGTTGATCATGTGAGATTCTTTGTCAGCAGTGTAGGTTCTGCCACATAGTATAGGTACCTTGTGAGTGTGTTGCAAGTTTTATTAGAGGCATGGCAGTAACTTATGCCCAAGTATACTAGACTGGAATCTCCTTTGCCATTGTAGTCCACCTAGAATGGATGGTGCTTACTACTTAAGACTTGGTGTCAACTGTGGCCATCATCATCTGATTTACAGTCTTCAAATTATGAGCAGGTTGGTTTTTGCTGATCCTTATACAGATAGTTATTGCTATGACCTTGGTGCCAGCAAAGCCATGGTGCCAAGGTTATTTGTTGTCTATCCCTTCCAAGCTCCTAACAATCTTCTGAGTGCTCAGGATCTTGGCTGCATAGAATGTTCTCACTCCAATGGTTGCAACCTCTGTGTGATGAATAGCTGCTTCTTTTGTTTGGTGATGTCATTTTTCTTGGACATGTACTAAACTGTGCTTTCCCTGTGACTGGCATCATGTGGAGGTGTGAGTTCTTCTACAACACATGACCAGTCCGTTGAGATGACAAGTCTCCAACTTCTACTACACCTGTGAGTAAAACATCAACATTCCTTCATTTTTATCAGGTCTGAACAAAGTTGTATTCTGTACATTAGACTCCCGTTGGTGGCAGGAGTAAAAAGCTGCGAACTTATCTCCCTTTGATTGGAGCTGAACTTGGGTGGGTCTTTTGAGCAGCAAGGAGGCTTCTTGCTATGCCAGCCCAAATGAAGTATGTCCATGCAGCTCTTTTTTTTGTGCATAAATCAAATGTTGCGATGCTTACATTGCCTTCTATGCCTACGTTGATCTTGTGATGTGCCTTCACTTCTATGGTTTGCAGTGATTGTTGTTACACTGGTGATTTTCAGATCCTTATCAACAGTCAGTTTCAGGAAATCGGTTAGTACATAGGTTAGTATGCATCCTGTTGATCCCTCTGTGTGTGATTGAAACTGGATGTTGATATTTGCTTTTTGTTTCAAGAACATGAACATTTTGGCAAGGAAGTGATGAAGTGCTCATATGCTTCAGGATGTTTGGCGACAATGTCAAAATCTGGATTGCAGTTCAGCATACAGGATACATTCTGCAATGCACAACTCTTCAGGATGTTTGGCAACAATGAAACCCAGATGCGGTTCAGCATACTGGAAAGATACTGCTAATGCATAGTGCTGCAAATGCTCCAGGATGTTTTGCAATGATGAAATCCAGGTGCAGTTCAGCATACTGGAAAGATCCTGCCATGCAGAACACTTCCAAAACCTGAGCTTGTCTCAAAAGATGTGTAAATTCTCAGCTCACGCTTTTGTCCAAACTGAGGATTTTCTACTGAGCTTACAAAGGTAAGCATCTCTTCCAGAACATTCTCACCGAGTGCTCCATATTCGGTGGATGGGTGGGTGGATGAGAAACACTTTCCCATTGGGTCCCAGTTCCTGAGAGTTACTAAACATGATGTGGTTAGTTCAAAAGAGATGGATGGTAGTTGGACAAGAAATACTGTTTCCATTGGGTTCCAGTTCCTGGCTAACCTAAACCATGTTTGGTTAGCTAGCTCAGTTGCTCTTTTTACAACTCACCTACTGATAAACCACTACCCCATACCTGTGTACGAGTGTATGTACTAAACTATGTACAATCTACAGACATGGGAATATAGTACATATTGTACATTGATTGCGTATTGTCTACACTAAGAGCAGGTCTGTGTGTTTCTATGCAGAACTGTACAAGGCGCAAAAAGACAAGCCTGGACCAAGCTTCATTTGGGGTTGTTTTAGAATGGTTCTATGCAGAACTGTGCAAGGCGCAAAAAGACAAGCCTGGACCAAGCTTTTTGTTTGGGGTTGTTTAGAATGGTTCTATCTATGCAGAATTGTGTGGTTCTATGCAGAACTGTACAAGGCACAAAAAGACAAGCCTGGACCAAGCTTTGTTTGGGGTTGTTTAGAATGGTTCTATCTATGCAGAATTGTATGGTTCTATGCAGAACTGTACAAGGCACAAAAAGACAAGCCTGGACCAAGCTTTGTTTGGGGTTGTTTAGAATGGTTCTATCTATGCAGAATTGTGTGGTTCTATGCAGAAATGTACAAGGCGCAAAAAGACAAGCCTGGACCAAGCTGCATTTGGGGTTGTTTTAGAATGGTTCTATACAGAACCATGCAAGGTGCAAAAAGACAAACCTGGACCGAGCTCATTTGGTGGTGTTTAGCATCCTGCGTCCCAAAAGAGTCAGCTAAGAAATATGATTGGGTTTGATTGATTGGTCACAATTGTTGAGTGTGCATTACGGGATTGTAGTAGCATTTGATTCATCCTCACGTTTTCGCTACATTCTTTATGATTTCATATTCATGGATGGGGAAGGGAGAATAACTTTGCACACTATTAGTGTGCATGGATGTGTAAAGGGCCCACATGAAAGAAAGGTATGGGTGGATTTGCACTAGTAATAAATAACTAAAATAATAATAATACTAAATTTGATGATCTTTTGTTTGAGAACGAATATAGCATTCGAGTATTTTGTGAAAAGCCAATCACAAAAGAAAATCACATTGCCAAAAGAAAAAGAAACATTGAGCTTTGGTATGCACTCACAACTAACTAAATGTGAGTTGCAAATAAGTCTAGTCACAAGTATATGAAATCTACATTTACACTTACCCTGCCAAAAACGAACATTTACATGAGACTGTGTAAGAGCATCTCCAGTGGTGCTCAGTCTGTGTGTGACCCTGCAAAAATGTCTTTCACATCCAAGTTTTAGTTACTACTATTTTTCTGAAACCCCACCGATAACTGAAACTGGACAGCAAATAGGTGAGAACTACTAATAGCAAACCAGCTGGACCAATCATTATTATGATGGACGAATCAGAAACACTGAGCAACAGTCAGTCAGATCGTATTTATTACACTCTTTTCCGAAAGTGCACATCTTTGCGGCGCCTTTTACCAGCCACCGCAAACAGTGTGCAAGTACGATTTTGCTGAGCCAAAGCGATTTTGCTGAGCCAAACCAGCATGTTTTGACTTTTTCTTCATCCAATTGTGCTGTGTAGGATAGCATACTGAGCAGTGTGAGCACCGCTGGAGATGCTCTAAGTGCAATTGAATTTTTTTTACACTTCGTTGATGTAAGTGTTTAAGAAATTATTTACATAGTGAGTAATTTTTTAAAAATTACCTGGTTTTTTTTACACGGTGGGTATATGTGTATTTACACTTACCTACAGAACACTGAAAATACATGAATACATGTAGACGCATGTATGTATATGTATGTATGTATGTAGATTCGAGCTGCCTCCCAGGGAGTCTGGCAATTGCAGGCAGAAATTGTGTGTCGGTGAAGCTTTCGTCGATTTTGTAGCTGTTTTTTCCTTCTCCAGATCCCCAAGTGCGGTGCAATTTCTGGTTGTTCGGCGGCGGAGAAATGGCTTCCTGGATTGCATCAAGCTATGGAAACTTGCTGGGCTTCAAACTGGTTGCTTGAAAACCTCGGGAGGTGTTGGGAACCCTTTTAAAAGGAAGGTAAATTGAGTCTGTTTGAAGCTTTTTTGTGTGTCTGTACGGTACTAGGGGTCTTTTTTCCTTATTCTTATGGAGCTTCTCGGATGAAGGTTTGAGTTGCAGTTGAGCGTGGATCTGAAAATTCTCTATTATGTATTTATTCTCTGGTTTCCTATATGAATTTCTTTTATGTGGGAATTCTTGTTTTTAGGGTTACGTGTGTTGGTTATTCTTGTTTCTCTTGTGAAGAGGAGGCTGCTGTTGCAGCTCTATTTGGATAGTAATGTAAAGAGATCAAAATGGATACCTAATTCAGAATATACTCGACAGTGTTCCCATCTTCGGAAGCTTACTCTGGTAACAGTGGGCTCTCTCTGGACAGATAGAGTTGTGTGATTTTACTGTGAAGAGGGGGATGGAATTCTTCTTCACCAGAATCTGGATCCAAGTACATCAGTTGATGCATTCAATGCTGTGAGGAGCAGAAGAAAGAAATTGATTTTGTCATGCTGAAGATTCTCTATTCTGGATGCTTTTGTGTTGTCTATGGATTTGTGTGAATTGAGGAAATTTGGATCAGGTGGTTGATCAACTCTGCTCAATTAGGGTTTTATATAGGAAACTCTGAGCAATTTAGGGTTTTGGAATCAGATGGGGGATCTAAAAGCTCGACTCCTCCCTCCACGGCCTAAGTCAGCAAGTCCGTCTGATTTCATTCGACCTCTGTTCCATGGCACGGATGCACCAAATCTCAAGAAGAGAGGTCAAGGAGTGCGGTCATGGATCCGCATTGACAAATCAGGAAACTCACAGGTTCTTGAGGTTGACAAAGCTGCAATTATGCGGCGATGTCAGTTGCCAGCTCGAGATCTTCGTTTATTGGATCCCCTCTTTGTCTACCCTTCAACAATTCTGGGCCGAGAAAGAGCAATTGTTGTCAATTTGGAACAGATCAGGTGCATAATAACAGCAGATGAAGTCTTGTTATTGAATTCTCTTGACAACTGCGTGCTGCAGTATGTCACTGAGCTTCGAAGGCGGCTCATCACAGAGAATCAGTTTGGATTTCCGGGTTTCAATTGGCCATCTCTGGGAGCTCAATCTATTGATACCTATCCTGGCAAACAGCAACATCCCAATAACTGTGATAAGCACTTGGAAGCCTCAGAGCGAGAGAATCAACAGAAGAGTGGAAAGGTTGTAAATCATGGTGATATGTTTAGTGGTTCATCTTCTGAATATCTTCCTTTCGAGTTCCGTGCCCTTGAAGTGGCACTTGAAGCTGCTTGTACTTTTCTTGACACCCAGGTATGTGGAATGGTGGTATTTCAGAAAGATTGTAATGTTGTTTTGTGATTAGAGGTGCATATGGAGTCTGTGTGATGAAGCATACACTTTGGGACTGTTGGTGGTCCACTTCAATCAGACCCTAAATGGATTCAATTAGTTTTCTACAGCAACTACTCGGTTCATGTGAAAGTCAATCTGATATAGCTTATGTATTTGAAAAGCTTGGAAGTTGCAATATTGTGGTGTAAGGAGATGCCTGCTCTCTTGAAGAATTCCACAGTTTTGCGGATGCACTCTTTTGGAATTTCCTGGTTATCTGGGGTTCTCACTGGACAGGACCCAAAATGCAGACATAATAAGTAGTCATGCATTTGACTATTAACAGGGTGGTTCATGGTTGTTTTTAATAGTTCTTCTGAAGTTTTCATCGAGCAATGTTCTTTAAATGCAGAGAGTTCTTCAGCACACAGGGTCCAGGATTTGAGCTTGCAGTTGTGATTGCATGATACTCATTAGAAGTTTCTTTGACAGCACCAGGTTTATGGTTGTGTTGATGTGCATTGTATGAGAAATGCAGGCAGCAGAGTTGGAGAAGGAGGTCTATCCAGTTCTGGATGAGCTCACATCGAAGATCAGCACACTTAATTTGGAGCGTGTTCGTCGCCTCAAAAGTCACCTTGTGGCACTTACACGAAGAGTTCAAAAGGTAAGTCATTGGGCATTCCTCTCTCTGCATGATTTTGTGGTGTAATGCTCCTATTCATCTCAGTGCTGCTCATGTGTGCTAAAACATAAGGTAGTTGCTTGTTTTGGCCTGGCAGGGTTCTGACTTTTGTTGATCTGAGGTCCCAATGTGAAGGCGATCTTTAGATTCAGTTCTTTACAACAAGCTTGAAATCATAATTTGATGTGGACAAAGGAAATGTCAACCAACATTTCTTTTGGCATCTGGAAACTGTATTTTTGTCACTCAGTGCACATATTTAAGAGTTGGGCTTGAGCATAAGGACGTGTTCCTCATATACACCACTCTATTGTGCACAGGTTCGGGATGAGATTGAACAGCTCATGGATGATGATAGTGACATGGCAGAATTATATCTTACTGAGAAGAAAGAGCGAATGGCACTCCATGCTATGGACAATATCACACAATTTAATTACAGTAACATGGGGGCAGGAGTGTCAATGTCAGCTCCCGTATCACCTGTCTGTTCTCCCACCAGCACAGCCCAAAGCCAGTTGCAGGAGAAGACTTTGGAAAGAATGCATAGCCTTGCAAGGTCTCGGCAGAGCCATGGCAGCTCTCAAAATGAGGATGATAGAGTGGAGGAACTCGAAATGTTGCTTGAGGCTTACTTTGTTGTTATTGATGGCACTCTCAACAAGCTAACTTCAGTAAGTTTTTGTTACCTCAGTTCTAGTGATGAACTTCAGTTCATATAGACCACTGTGGCACCCATACTTTCTGTCAGATTCTGGTATGGTGAGAGGTAGTTCTGAGGGAGATTGTTGTCTGGTGGATGCAGTTGAAGGAGTACATAGATGACACAGAGGATTTTATCAACATTGAATTGGTGAGTGTTTCACACCAGATCTGCTTGTGTCCTGGTCAATTTAGGAACTTTTTCCTAGAATGGTCTTTGAGGATTTCATCAAACTTATCAAGTTTTTCAAACCTGCCTTTGAAGGTGCTATGCAATGATGGGTATTTGGGCTGATGATGAAGGTTCTTGATTTATGTCATTGTCTCCAAATGAAAGATCTTTAGATAGTCAGAGACAATTCTGAAATGTTTAAAGAGAGTCAGACGTATGGTTCATCAATTTACTCACATGTGTGAAAGAAATTCAAGGCTTGAGCATTCAGTTGGGTTGTTACATGTAAGGGTTTCTGGAATCTCCGAAGAGAATTTGAGCTGAATCTTGGAACTTTTGAAAACAGGATAATGTGCGGAATCAGCTGATACAGTTTGAATTGCTGCTGACGACAGCCACATTTGTGGTTGCAATTTTTGGTGTGGTGGCTGGTATATTTGGCATGAACATTCCAATCGACTTATTTGATGAGCCTTGGGCCTTTAAGTGGGTCTTGATTATTGCTGGAGTAGCAGGCATCATTATCTTTTCTGCCTTCATTTGGTTTTTCAAGCAGAAGCACTTGATGTTCACGTAGTTGGTGATGAGAATCCAGGTTGAAAGGGCAGGACAGTACCTGCTGAATCAATGGCTCTCTGCAAGTTCCTAATCAAAGAATATCTAAGGGGACAAAGTATCTGAAACTTCAGTGCAGACAATATGCAGTGTTGCAATGTTCTCCCTGTTTCATTATTTTTCATGTACAGCTCACCAAAAGGGTGGCAAGAGTCTTTGTACATGACTCAAGGAAAAAGTGTGTTCTATTGTGTATCTATGCACCATGAGTTTTTATGAGGTGATGAAGTTTCAGTGTACTATAATTTTTCCTGAAACCGAGCAGTCCTGTACAGAGTGTGGAGTATTGGATCAATTGTTCATCCCTTTGGCTACAGTTATCATGCATCAATTCAGATTTTGAATTGGGACATGCATCAACAACTGTTGAGGTACACCACTCAGTTCAAACAACTAGTCAATGTAGTGATCACAATAGACCCTGAGAGACAACAGTTCATGAGATTTTCAAAAGTGGGCTATTCTGACTAAATACGTATATTTCACATTATATGATTTCACTAAGAAGCAACTGGTTACATTTGCTGGGGCTGAGGAAATGATCGTTGAAACTTTTGTTGTTTACTTGCTCAGATGGGGTTGATCTGATAATTTACTTCACTCAAAATGGAACCACTGTTATCTGTTTATTCAAATCCTTGATTGTTGAGACCCAGTGCTCATCAGTGCCAGTTAAATATCTCAGATGCAGAGGAACCATGTTTACAGACAGAAGGGGGAACACATTAGTCAAGGAATTCTGGGACTTGTAAACTCCCAAATAACATATCATGACATTTGGAGGGAAACAGAAACTTAGTCTGCAACATAGAATGCAAAGTCATTTGGAGCATTATAGCAACATGTTCTGTACAGCAGATGGTGGCAGAATATATGGGGGAACCAATGCTAAGTGCACTGGTGAAAAAAGCAATCATTTTGCTGCCATCATATCATCACTGCATTTTAAAACTAGTCAAAACTATACCCAAAAAAACCAGCAACAAAGACTCTTCTCATAGATCTTTCAAAAAAGCCAACTCTTTGTCGAAGTTGGAAGACTCGGAGATGGTATTGGGTGATGTCTATTTCATTTTCTGACTACAGAGAAGATATGCTTCATTCTCAAATTACACAGGATTGTGGTACGTTTTGCTTGGCATTTACATCTTGCTTGGCAGTCAAGCGTGTCTTATACTTGACTTACATCACCGTGTTTGGCTTGACTTACTCAAGGAAAAACAGGTTTTTAGCAGGGTAGGCAAATGGGCTGTTACTGTTGATGGAAACAGAAAGGAAATAATCAACCTGGCCTGATGAATTCACAATGTTGTTCCCAGTTGCTCACTGTAGCAACTCTGATACCTTTCAGAGCTCTGAAACTAACCATAGCTTGTGCAAAGCTGCTGATGAAGAGAGAGGGGTGGGGGGTGGGGACCAGGGGGACAAAACACAGGATGATGTGTATCAGCCAGATGATCCACTGCTTCCACTTCGTGATCTAGAATAGAACCTGCTAAATGTAGATGAAATTCTTGGCTTCTGTGGAGGCGTTTCATCTGCTGCTACTGAATCCTCACTCAATGATTTAGGTCCATTGCTGCTCCGTTTCCTCAGCGACCGAAGAACAGATCCTGGAGACCGGGCTGGTGATGCTGGCATTGACATTGAGCCATGCCCAGAAAGTGCCGGTGGTGATGGAGGTACTGTCCCAGCACTGTCTGTGTAGTCGTTACTAAACCTGTGACCATTTTCACCACCCTGGTGCCAGCCGTAGAAGCTTTGATCAGCAGAGGCTGGTCGTCCTTTGTACTGCCTTCCTGGTGGAGTTGGGATTGGACTCAGTTTGCCGCCTCCCGGGTGAGGAGGTGGCTCCACGGTGGTAGTAACAACCCAGGGAGAGGCGGAGCTTCGTTCCCGCAGTGCAGATGGAGAATGGTTGTGTGCATCAGCAATGTCAGGCAAGCATGGGATCACTTCTGCAGCATTTGTCTGCCATTGGAGAATCTCCATGTTGGTTGATGGCTTCTTTATAGATGTCACTGAGTCTGTTGATGAGTCAATCGATGTCTCTGTTCGCTCTTGGGTTGTGGTGGCCAAAGGAGGAACTGTTCCCATCACCTGCAGCTGCTTGCCAAGCGCTTGTATTGTTCTTTGACACTCTGCAAGAGCTGCTGCAGCCATTTCCCTGTCCTCTCGCTCCTGTTTCATTTCAATAATCCAACACAACAAAAAGAGGATTTCAGTGAAAATGCATTCTGGAAAATAGCAAAAGTATTACAAAGTTGGCCACAAAACTCAAAAGATTGCATAACAGTTATCTTGATGGGTGCAAAATATGCACCTTTCTAGACTTGGTGTCTTCATCCTGTGATGTGGAGTGACTGGTCCAGTCCCCATTTCTAGCATGGGACCCTCCTGAATGCTCACTCTTACTGGCATTCCTGCAACAAGGCAATCATAACAATCAATTTTCAGCTGATTTCATTGACCATAATCTTTGCCACCCTACACATTGGAGATTCTAGAAAGTCAAGCTGGGCATAGGAACTGCAACAACTATACCACCCAGGAGAATTTGATAGCTTACAGGTGAAGTTGGTGCTGTAGGTTTTCAAGCTTGGCCATAACCTCGTGATGTTGTTGCCGTTCATCACGTAGTTGGACTTCCAGTGCTGCCACCTTATCATGCAAATGGTTCATCTCTCCAGTTGCTGCCTGCAAGCTTGACACCACTCTTGGATTGACTGATGACAGAACCATCAACTCTTCCTCCAGTAACTCATCCTCCTTCAAACCTTCTGAGTCTTCTTGTGTATCATCCTGCAAATTTTTTTGTGTCCCACCCCACCACACATGCCAGAATCATGTCCCACCCATTCATTTTGTTTTGTAAAGCTCATCTCCACTGACTGACTGATGATACTAATTTGCTCTGAACAATTTTGGAAATGGTGACAAATAGACATAGAAATTAGGTGAGGCCCTTGACAATCCATATTGGCATCAAATGCAAATGGGAAATCTGAGAGTAAAAATCTCACCTGGTGCATTTCATGGTCAAAGAGAAGAAGATGCCTCTCCTCCTCTTCTTCTTGCACCTTCAATTGCTCCATCTTTTCATTGACTACGTTCAAGTGGTCTTCAATATCAGCATTTCCACCTCTAAGATGTTCTTCTACCTCAGTGGTGGCAGTGGTGGAGGCCACAGCTCCCACTAATTGATTTGAAGGCCATGGTGGCAGCTCTTCTTTCACAGGACTTCTTCGATCTGCTGCGTTGATCTCTCCATCGGGCAAGAATAATTGTGCGCATTTGAGCTCATTTAAGTTCATCATGGTGGGAGTGGCCTGAGCTTTAGCACATTGTTGTTGTGCAAGAAGCTCTGAATCATCATCATCATCTTCATCACATTCAGTGGCTTGATGGCTTGGACGGATTTTAAATGGCTTCAGAAGAATAATTCTGTCCAAGGCTGATGCAAGCTCTGAAATGAATTCAACCATGTCACACTTGCCTTGCAACAACTTGTTTCCCGCTAGAACAACAATTTGCATAGCATTTTCCAGCTCCAAGTCTTTCCATTGCATGCTTTGTGCAATTTGAGCCCCTCCCTCTCCCTGCAGATGTGATCCTAACATCTTGCCTGTGCCATCAATGTGCATTGTGACCAATAAAGTGTGTTCACTCCCTGTTGCTTGTGCAAGAGCTTCAAGAATCCCCACAATTTTCGACAAAGATGCTGCTAGCTCTATGTGTGCTGTGCTTGCCTTAGACTCTGCATCAGAGACAGATGCATCATGCTCTTCTGGAGCCTCCACTTCAGATGAGCATGTCTCCGACACAGACCCAGTTTGCCCATTCTCTCTTCCCCTGGCCAGGATATCTTTGATTGAAAATCCAGACATCTGATCTGATAGTGCCGGGGGTCCATTGCCACCTCTTTCCATGTCAGACTGGATTTCATTCAATCGGTCCAGTTGGTCTTGCAAGTTAATCAGCAAAACCTCATTTGCCGAATTCCTGGATTGAAGAGCTGTAAGCTGTTCCTCAGCCGTGGCAAGCTTGGCATTGAGGCCACAGATTGTGTGATTGGCTGACTCCAATTCCCGACGAGTTGAAGCCAATTCACCTTCCAGCTCTTGGATTTGGTCCGAAGCAGCAGCTGTGAGTGGACTTTCTCGTGGTCCATCAAAGGATGCACTGTCAGAGTATGTGATTTCAGACTTTGCAGGTTCTGACATCTTTGCAAGCCGCTCCATTTCAACAAAGTCATCCATAAGCTGGTAGCTGAGAGATGCTTGACCTTTGTCAGTATGGCCATTACTGAGTGGCAGCACTTTGGACTTCTTCTTGAATTGGTCAAGCTCAGCAACAAGTGCAGATGCCCAGGCATCTGATGATGCATCTCCATTAATGTCCATGTCTGTAGAGTGATGGTGATGATGATGATGACTCCCTCCTTTAATCAGTGTCTTAATCTCTTGCTGCTTGGATTGGTGTTGAACTCCAAGTGCCCGATCCAGTTCCTCTTCCACAAGCGACAAGCGGTTAGCAGTCTTCACACATGTGACATGGGCATTTTGCAGCTCCTCATTGCGCCGAGCAAGTGCCTCTTTGAGCATTTTCATCTCTTCATCCATTGCTGCCATCTTCTCTGCTATCCCACTACTCATGCCATTATAACCCAAATCATCATGCACATTCTCCTGCATCATGCCCATCAAACTTGGATCCATATGGCGTCCACTATGCCCCAATGAGCGTCTCCGTTTGCTTTCTATGGCATCAACCTTCCCCAATCCCTCAACCTCATGCCGCATCCGCTGAAGAGCCGCAGGACCTGGATTAGGTCAGCAAAAACAATCAACGAAATGAATGGAATGGCACACAAATATGCCAATGGCTGAATTCTGTAAGACTCCACATGAAAGAGTTCCTTGACCAGAATGCTAAAGACTTTGTCATCTCAGGATGATGACATGAAAACCCTAAGTCTCTCTCTCACCCGGAAGCTTTTTGCGGATAAGAACCCGTAGGCGATTGCATTCCTCCTCAAGCTTGGCAATTTTCTTAACACTTTCAAGGTGTTGTTTGGCTGCAATATCAGCTGCCTTGCGCTCATACTCTCGTTCCTCATTTCTAATCTCCAGTTCCTTGTTCAGAACATGTACTTCATATTTGAGATTAGCGTTTTCCTTCTCCATTGCCTCAAGCCGTACCTACAGGCAGCAACCACCACACCCCCACAGACAAACTCTCTCATGTGTGTCAACTACGAAAGGCATTTGAACAAGAAAAGCTTGGATCTTTTTCGGATTCAGTCAGCAACAAACAAAAACCATCATGCATCATTGTGTATGAGAACTGTTTTGGCACTCCGAACCCTGACCTGTAAAATCTTGATATCCGCTTCCGCTCGTCCTTTGGATTCTCCAAGTTCTGCAAGGCTCCTTGAGCGTTCCTGTGCACAAACAATGATTCAACAGGCGCAAAATCAGATAACTTTGCTGTGAAAAATGTATGACTTTTGCACTTGCATAAACATCAATATTGGTTTCTTCGGTGTTATACCTGCAATGCATGTGAGAGTGCCTTTCCCTCAGCCCTGGATTCGAGAAGCTCGGTGCGGGTCTGGCTTAAGATCTGGGAGGCTTCGGCCAACTTGGTTTCCATCTCAACTCGCAGTTTGTCATATTCTCTCGTCTTCTTCACCAATGTGTCATGAATCAGTTGTTCTTGCTCCTCCCGCACATGCCGCAGCTGCTTCATGCATTCTTTCAAGGCTCCATCAAGGTGAGCAACACGGTCCTCAGTTGCTAATTTTTGCTGCAATGCAGCATCCAATTGTAGCTTCAAAGCCACTGCTTCTGCTTCCGCTTTCTCCCACCCTATAAAACAAAGCAAAAAGAGATATCATCACCAATAACTCATACCATCGGTTTTCTTATGTGTAAGAGAGTGAGTGTCCGTCTTTTTCCACTGCAAAGCACCCTTCAAGGTTTTTTTAAGTGAAGTTTTCCTTTACCACTGACTGCTTCTTCTGCAACTTTGATGTGCTGCTTCACCAGGTTGTCCTTGATGGTGATATCTGCAAGTGCTGTCGCAAGCTGCTCACTCACACTTTTGGCTTTGTCCTCTGACTGCTGCTGCTGTATTGCATCTGCTGCTACTGCACGGACATAGTGGGTTTGTAACACCCTCGCTGCAGACACATCCTGTGGCCCAAAAAATCACATCCATAAACAAAGACAAAGAACAACAACAATCAATCAATTTGTTACTACTGTCTGTAGCAAAACCCTCAGCAAAAGATCTCCTGATTTGAAGAAACCTCCAGAACTCTTGCTTCTCTCTTTGTTGCCCTTTGCCAATGAAGTCTGAGGATTCTTGGCTAACAATCCATGGGTTTGCAAGGCTGAGATTTCACAAACCTTTTGTGGTGACATTTGCACCGAGAAAGAACGATGATGTAAATCCCATCTCTGCATCAGCATCAACATCATCAACACCCAGACCCCTGAGTGGCCTGTTAGAAAAAAAGTGCCACACGAAAGCAAGCCTTTCTTCTTCTTCTTCTTCTCTCTTCTTCTGCAATGTAGAGAAGAAAAAGGGAACTTCTTCCTACATTGGATATGTAAGTGAACAGGAAAAGCAACATACAAAAAATGGTGCAAAACCCTTTGATTGCAAGCAGAAGAAGAACCCCAGTTCCTCAAGAATGTCCTGTAGACTATCTATCATCCCCACTGTGACTCAGACAAACAGACAGACAGACAGACAGAGACAGAGACAGAGAGGATGGAATGAAGGTCATTGGGTGATGGCTGCAAGGTATGAAGGTACCGAGCTCCACAAGAGCATACAAAAACTTGGGATTCAATTGCAGACACCATGCATCCAGATTCCAAAACTTGATCATGACAAGGCTCGTGTATGAGGCACCCAGACAGACAGACAGAGGAGTCACAAAATTTGGAGATGGGTTGAACCTGTTGTTGTTGTGGTTGTTGCTCCTCAAAAAGTGAAGAAGAATTGGGTGAAGTTCCAGCAGACACAACACTAGCATTGGTGGGAAGCTTCTCGCTGGGGGACTTTTTCTTCCATGGCCAACTACGACGGGAGCTCTCTTTCTCCTTCTCCTTCTCCATGGCAACAAAACCACCTCTCTACAATTTGCAGCTGCTGCTGATGATGATGCGTCTTCCCTTGATCAGCAAGACTTTCTCTCTGTCTCTTGAGCTGGTTCTCCTTAACCTGTTCACAACCCAATACCAAGATACTCAGAATATGTCTGTCTGTTGCAAGCACAACAGAAAAACTACTGCAAATTATGCCATCTATATACAGCTAGTTCCCTCCTTGCTTGCTTGTCTGCAAAGCTGGAATCTAAGATGTGCTGAAGTATGTCCAGACTTGTGAAGGAGGAAGGAGGAAGGAACTATGGCATGAAATTTGGCAACCATCATCATCCTTTGCACAAAGATGATGATGATGATGATGATGATGATCACGAAGGGACTTCTTGAATGGTGTTGGGTACACAAGAGAGATGCATTGATGATCATGGCTCACATTCCCAACTGCACACAATGGGTGGGGGTTTCTCTGACTCTGCTGCTCCGATCCTCCTCTTTCCCCTCTTCTCAACTGGAAGAAAAACTCTTTCTCTGCCAATCCCCTAGCTACTACGACTACTACTGCAGAAGAAGCTCTGTTCCTCACCGTCCTCCCGGTGGCGGCAATGTATGTATGCGAGATCCTTCTCCCACCCGCCGTAAAGAATGCAGAAGAATGCTTGGACACTACATGAAATCAGTCCACAGCTTTGAGCTCGAGCTGTCCCCTTCTTCCACCAATTCTTCCTCCCACACTTCCTCACTCCCTCCTTGACTGCTACGTTCTTCGAAGAAATTCAGAATCTGGAGCTGCTCTTTTCAACAGCCATCCTTGAAGAAGAGCAGAGCAATGGGGTGAGAAATGGTTGCGGGTCTCCTCCTTCTTGAGTGTAATTCCGTGGTGAGCTAGCTACATGTCAAAACATCCAGGACGCTTATTTCCTTCTCCTCCTCCGCAGCAGAAGACTCGAGCTGCTTGTTTGCTTGCTTGCTACAGTTGCAACAATGCCAGACTGGGGAAAAAAACAGGCGCAGGAGGGACGATGACGATGACGATGTTTAGCAAAGAAATCTCAAGAGTTTATGAGAAGCTTTTGGGTGGGTTTCTTTTTTTCTTTTTTGCTCTGCTGCTGCTGGTGAAGCAGCAGCTTCGAGCTGAGCAGCAGCGACAGAAGAGACAAACATGGGATCCACAAGGAAAACCTCTACAACTGCCTCACACATGTCACATTGCAAGACAAGAAGTCGACGGAACAACAACACACAAGAAAGAGAGAGGGACACAGAGACACACAGAGAGACACGCACAGAGAGAGAGAAGACGGTGGAAGTTGCAACCAAACCAAGAGGAGCTTGAAGCTAGACCTACAACATCGAGCATGGAGAGATCAAGGCAGAGAAGCAAGCCAGGAGAGGAGCCAAACAACCACAAAAATCTCTCACAACTACAGCACCAACGACTTAAGGAACATGGAGGAGAAGCAAACTAGTAGTCGGGAGGAGGAAGAGAGAGATAGAGAGAGGGAGGGAGGGGGGAGATGCTTACCCAACACGCAAAAACACGACAGTAGTGCTGCAAGAAGAGAGAGAGAGAGAGAGAGAGAGAGAGAGAAGCTTGAGAAAGCAGCTAGCTGGAGACCAGAAGAGTCAATAACAAAACAGAAACCAACACATGCACTCAAAGCTTGGGAGCTGAACAGAATCACAGCCTGAAACAAACAAAAAAAAACGCACTTGAGAAGAAGAAAGAAGAGGAAGAAGAAGAAAAACGATGACGAAGATGTGAAAGAGAGATGCGGGTGTGCAGACAAGCGAAGGCAGGGGGGCAATGTGAAATGGTAAGGGAGATTGTGAAGAAGAAGACAAAGAGATTTGAGAGATGTGGAGGAGCTGAAAGAAACTTACAGCAACAACACCACAACCATCCAGAACAACTAGAGAACTGTGAAGTGGTGTGCAGCAAGGAGAGAGAGAGAGAGAGAGAGAGAGAGAAAGGCGGGGAAGGGCAGGGAAGGAAGGGACCCACTCCTTTCATAGCAGCTGCTGTCGGAGCCTGATGCTTCTTCTACTACTGACACACAGCCCCTAGTATCTACACCTGTTGTAGATTTCACTAACTAAGTATATATTTCAAACCTCCCTTGCTCTCTCTCCCTCTCCTTTGCTTTAACTGCATAGTACCCCCAGTATCTACACCTCTTGTAGATTTCACCAACTAAGTATATATTTCAAACCTCCCTTTCTCTCTCTCTCTCTCTCTCCTTTGCTTTTACTACATAGTACCCCCAGTATCTACACCACTTGTAGATTTCACCAACTAAGTATATATTTCAAACCTCCCCTGCTCTCTCTCTCTCTCTCTCTCTCCTGTGCTTTTACTACATTGTACCCCCAGTATCTACACCTGGTGTAGATTTCACCAACTAAGTATATATTTCAAACCTCCCTTGCTCTCTCTCTCTCTTTCTCTCTCTCCGCTTTTACTACATAGTACCCCCAGTATCTACATCTCTTGTAGATTTCACCAACTAAGTATATATTTCAAACCTTCCTTGCTCTCTCTCTCTCTCTCCTGTGCTTTTACTACATTGTACCCCCAGTATCTACACCTGGTGTAGATTTCACCAACTAAGTATATATTTCAAACCTCCCTTGCTCTCTATCTCTCTCTCTCCTTTGCTTTTACTACTGACACATAGCACCCAGTATCTACACCTATTGTAGATTTCACCAAGTAGGTATATATTTCAAACCTCCCTTGCTCTCTCTCTCTCTCTCCCCTTTGCTTTTACTACCGATACATAGCACCCAGTATCTACACCTGTTGTAGATTTCACAAAGTAAGTAAATATTTCAAACCCCTCTCTCTCTTTTCACTGTACTACTAACACACAGCACCCAGTATCTACAACCGTTGTAGATTTCAGTAACTAAGTACATATTTCAAACCTCCCCCCTCTCTCATTTTTAAATGCCTCATGTTGGGTTTTTTTTTAAAAACAAATTCCGTGATAGCCGATGGGTATCATGCGGAAAAAAACTTAAATAAAAAATGTTGATTTTTATGTCATGTAAATAGCCTCTGGCCTCACGGGGGGTACTGAAAGGGCAGGTTCTAATTATTCCGGTAATGCCCACGGCCTCAAGCATTAACCTTACACTTTTAAAAAAAAAACTTCCCATCTCCTCCAAAACCCCTCCTAGCAAAATCCACAACTATTGTAGATTTCAACAAAATATTGCTAATCTGGTTTTCATTGACATTACAAAAAAGAAAAACTAAAGTTAAAACTCAACTCCCTGAGTTCCACAAATCCCAAACAGAATCTACAAAAGTTGTAGATTTGAGCAAATATTGCTAAATCTCCTTTTTCAACACCACAAGACCAACAACACATTCACCCTAAACCCATTATCTATGTCTATAGTAGATTTTTATTTTGGGAGTGTAAGAATGTTGTATGACATCTTATAAAAATGTAGATTTCAGGTGAGAAATAATAATAATAATATTTTTATTTTTATTTTTATTATTATTATTATTAAAATAATAAAAACTGCTGGCAAACAAAAGCCCCAAGAAGAAAGAAAAACACAAAACAATAATACTTGGAAATTCAACACTTTGCCATTTAGGTTAAATATTGAGGTAAATTATAGAGGAAAATACAGTAGTTAAATATCGGGTTTCGACAAAACTTATTTATTTATTTATTTATTTATTTATTTATAGACATGCTGAAATTCTTCCCCAAAACAAATTCAAAAAAAAAAAAAAGTGCTTTTTTGGTGAAGGAAAATGAAGCATCTTAATGGAAATATTCGGGAATATTCCCCCCCCTGTTTTTTTTGTCGGAAAATAGAAAGATCTTTTTTCAAAATTAAAATAATTATTCGATGCAGAGACCTGGCGATTAACCTGGCTATTGAACTATGGTAAACTTTGAACCCAATGGCTGACATGAGTGAAGTAGTGGATTTTGGTCCGATTTCTAACCATTGGATTTGGTCAGATAAAAAAAATCCAATGGTTGGTTTTGCTAATCTCATTGATGAACACTAGTAGTAAGTAGATTGGGTCACCATTTGTGTGACCTAATTAATACACTATTGGGTCACATTTAGTGGGTCCTAAACCCTAAACCTAAACCCTAATCAAAGAGGTAAAATAAGTGCAAAACAAGGCTTGAGCTTTTTTAGGGTTTAATTAAAAATTTGCCTTCATATCTCACCTAGCCAAAACCCTATTAGACTTACACTTGTGCATAGTGTTATATATAATATGGAATTCTCTCTAGTAAAAGAGCTAGTTCACATACAAGTTTTTGGGGGGTTTTTTTTTTTTTTTTTTTTTTTTTTTTTTTGTTTTTTTTTTTTTTTTTTTTTTTTCTTTTTTTTTTTTTTTTTT
>Ga0116231_10005489_pt1 | contig 24931 bp, 11 predicted proteins | sample S1TSphgellanicum_2_FD_89695 | JGI IMG/M metagenome (GOLD analysis project Ga0116231, IMG submission 89695) | Host-associated microbial communities from peat moss isolated from Minnesota, USA - S1T2_Fd - Sphagnum magellanicum MG | ecosystem: Host-associated > Plants > Peat moss > Unclassified... | reverse complement strand
TTTATTGGTGTGAGGTATAAAAAAAAAAAAAAATTATTTAAAAAAAAAAAGAAACACAACCGAGATCTCGGTTTTTTTTTTTTTTTTTGGCGAATTTTCGCAACCTGGGGGAAAAAAAAAAGAGAAGAGGCTGGCTAATTCAGCAAATGGTTTTTTGGGGGGAAAAAATACGAACAGAAATTGCCATATCTTGAGAAAAAACAACTAGAATTCGCCAGATTTCGACAGTGTGTTCCTCTACGTAGTCAAAACTAGGCAGGATTCCCAAAAACAATTCTAATTGTCCACTAAGGACAGTCGCCATTTACATTCATTGCTAATTAATGCTAAGATCCTAGCCAGTACACCTACTTGAGGAATTTGAAAAACAAAACCTCCTCTAGACGCTCCATTTGTTGGCCTTTGCCTACCAAGGCGAGGATGTTGTGTTCAGATTCATTATATCGAGTATAATAACTTAAGTGATTTTGGTCCCTATGTAATAGGTCTATTTTTATATGAGAGTTCTTGAAAGATGATATTTTGGCTTGTGTTGAAAGTTGAGATTAGTTCTAGAGTTGTAATATCTTGAAGGATTTTGGTTTCTTTTAGAGGATTTTTTGAAGATTATATTCTTGCATTGTGAAATATTTGAGTTTTCATAATTCTTCTTTTTGCCTTAAGATACTTTTTAATGTAAATGGCTAGGCCAAAGTGTGACACACCCCTTGTTTTTGTTTCTGATAATGAAGGAGACAACTAAGACCACTATAATCAGTATGTTATAATGTTGATGAATCATAAGTTGATGTAGTGTACAACAACTACAATAGTAATAACATGTCTTGAGAATCATTGCAAGGGTGTCGTGTCTTTCTCTATGCATGGAATGTTCATTTTGAGGTTGGGTTTGAAAGTCAGAAACCAAAAAAAACAAAACATAATGGGTTGGAGGCTTTCCTGGCTCTGCCCCAAACTTGGGATACAGGCTTTAGGGGAACAACTCTTTTTTGGGCATGTATAGGGAAGGGAGAATCAAAGGTAGACTGAATGAATAATGTTTATAGGTGTTAGTTTTGTGTTTTTCAAAGTTAGGTTTGGTTGAGTGAGGTGGGATGGGCTTGGATGGGAAGGTGTTTTTTTTCCATTAAAAAAAAAACTGTTTTTATTGTCCCAAGCTAATGGATGGGCATGTGTAGATTTTGGGTGCATCTATCCAATTGATGGGTTGTTTTGAAGTACTTGTTGGGTAACTGATTTAATCATGCCCCTATATCATTTTATTCTTTTGGGTTGACACTTGCCTTTTTGTATCATGAGGTTTCATATCACTATGAAATGTGAAAAATTCATGTGATTAATTTTTTTAATGAAATTTGTTTGATAAAAATACAAATAATTGGCTTCAATTCTTTTAAATCTTATTAAAATGAGGTTTTTAAGAAATTGATTTGAAGGTTATGCAAGAATTGATTAAAATAAAACATGTCATTTTTAATTAAATTTTTAATATAATTTTTTTTGAGATATAAAATTTTAAAATTAATTTGATGTTATTTTTAAAAAATTGATAAGGCTTTGATGAAGATTTAATAACAAAAATCATAATCAAATTCATTTTTTATTCATTAATGTGTTTATATTGTTATTGTCTTTTATGTTATAAAAATGTATTATTGGTCCAAGATAGTAGACATGCATGTGTGATTTTAAGTTTATCAAGCATGTATAGGGCAAAAACAACTACTTTGAAGTTGGGTTGGGTTGAATGAGGTGGATGGGAAGGTGTTTCTTTTCCAAAAGGGATTGTACCTAAGTGGGGTGGGGAGAGTTTGATTGTTTTTGCAATGGTGGGCCAAACTTGATATTTTTATATCAATTTAATATATATAATAAAAAATTCAGAGGTTATTTTTCATTTTTAATTATGTTCATGAAGAACTAATATAACTAATATATCTAGCAAGTTCGAGGTCATCTCCAAAAGCTAATTAAAAAAAGAGTTTTTAGATCTAATAAAAATTTATGCATTCCTTTTATTTGAAAATGGGTTTGAAATAATTAGGATTTTTTTTTCCGTTTTTCACCTTTCAATACTAATTCATATTTTTAAATTATTATATGAAAACCATTTCAATATATTTAAAACCTTGTTAGTTTCTCATGATTTTTCAAGAAACATCCCCTTTGTAGAAGGGGGAAAAAAAGATCCATCCTTTCAAACAAACCCTTACTCCCCAAAAAAAAATTAAAAAATTCTAACAAATAGAAAAAGTTAAAAAGTCCCAACACCCCATCTCATCTCCTTATTCAATGTATAAAAAAAAACCCCTTTTGCGAAAGGGGAAAAAACAAAAACCTATCACTCCCTTTAAAATGCACCTTTACAACTTCAATTTGTTTTCAAAATGGCATACTTTATCCCATTTCTTTTGCCTAAAGTTGAATTCTCAAATACTATAAATTGTAAAATATTGAACTTATTCACTTTTCTTCCCACTTTGTGCTTCAAATAATACTGTGTGTTTTTTCATTTACAAATAATCCATTTGTTGTTTCAAATAGACTTCATTTCTTAGTTTTTTTTTTTGGTTCCAACCTATATTTACTTGCTCTCTACTATGCCTTACACACATCTTTTGAATGAGTCACATTGTTTTGCCATACGTGTCTCAAATATTCCAATTGTTGTCAAAAATGTTCTTATTCTTTTGTAAATTCATTTTTTCTTGTTTTTTTCTTACTCACTCAATGAAAAAAATGGGAGGACCTCTCAAGTTGCTTAATTTTTCTCTTACACAATGTTTTTCAAATACATTCTTAGGTGTTCTACAAAATATGTTAGTTGCATTTTTTTCTTTCGTTGTTTATTGAATAAAATATTGGGTGGTCACTCAATGTTTTTTCTAATGTTGCAGTCATTGTTATCAATGTGAGGGGAGCAAGAAAGAACAAGGGCGAGAATAATTGATGATTACAAATGATAAAAATAATTTGATCAAGAAGTCTTGGTCATGAGTAGCAAATTCTAAAATAAAGTATGAGTAACTTTGGAAAGCTTACAATGGAGGCCAATGCACAATGGGTTTATTTAAACTGTTATTGTAACTTCAAAAATCATCAATTTTACAGAGCACAATATTACACAATTTTTAACAAGGTCATTGATGAAAATTTTCAAAATTACTTTCTTCAATTACCCAACAAATTATTACGCATTTGACAAATGTTAAGAAAGATACAATATTTTTTCCATTTGTAGTAGGAATTCTTTTTAATTTTTTATGATTTGTTTTTGCAAGTTCAAGTAAAAGACATTAAGTGTATATTCAATGCTCATCTAACAGGAAAACTAAGTAATCAATATCAAAATGTTTATATTGATAATACGTAAATTAATAATAAAAGAAGGAAAAAAACATTGGTTAGTCAAATTACTATTTTCCAAGTTTTTTTTTGGACTTCATGAAAAAAGTATTGAGAAGTTACCCCGACACTTTATTTTCCAGAGTTTGCAAGAAGAAGTATCAAGCTCAAGAAAAAATCAAAATATTGGGCCACTCAATAAATTTATTTCCACATTGGGGAGGAAAGTGGGAAGAAAGTATCAGCAAACCACTTGATAATTTTTCAATTTTTTTTAAGTGTTTTTTTTGAGAGTTTTTTTCTCCACATTGGGGACAAAAATATACCTCTTATTTCTTTTTTCTAAAGCTTTTTTAGGGGTTTTTTTCTCCAAAATTCATGGAAAAAAATTGGGCATCAGCTTGATGTTTTTCCTCCAGCATCTAGTAGGATAATACTTGTTCAATACTTGTTTAGTTTTTTTTCCTCAAAAAATCCATGAAAAATATAAGGGTAAAAAGAAATTTGATTTTTTTTGTTCATTGGATGTAAGGAAAACATATTAGAGACCTTTTTTTTTTTATAAAGAAGGTGCAATTTTACAAACATGTACAAAAGCAATTGAAACCATTGTTTAATTTTCTATATTTTTAAAAAATAAAAATGAATTTTTTTATATATAACTTTATTTTTAATATATTGATATACATATCTTTAAATTTTGAAATCAATCTAATGAATAAAAAGTACCAATTTTAAAAAAAAATTGTAACCACTACTTTAATTGATATATATAGTTTACATTCCTTACATAACCTAGGTACGATATTGTACCAATATAGCCTATATATATAAGCATAGTACCTAAATAATCATATATTAGGGATAACGTACGTATAACCTAGACAACATATATAACCTAAATATAACCTAGGTATAATTTTACATATCCTAGTTACATTGTTATGTTGTAGTTTATGTATATGCCTACATAGCTTAATTATAAGTTATGTAGCCTAGAGGCATAGCCTACATAACATAGACATAGCCTAGGTTTAACTTACATAGCCATGTACATACAACACACCCCCTTTATAATCACGCCCTTGGTGATCACTTTTTTTGTGACATTAATGAATTGTGATTTAAATGTGTATGGTCACATTCCATATAAACTTTTACAAGATTATGACTATAGGCAAAAAAATAATTATAAAACAATCTTTTTATGCTAAAATAAAAGTGTTAATTGTTTAAATTTCTTACATGGGTTATTCTAAGCTCTACTATGCATTATTGAACTTGAAGAAGCAGGTTGTGATTTTTACATGTTGTAATGCGATGATTTACATTGAGTTTGAGCTCTTGAACTATTAGCTTGTGTATCTTATCAACTTAATTTTTTTAATTAAGATATTTTGCTTTCTTGGCAAGTTTGCATTTTTTTCTTGTTTACACTAGCAAGGTTTTTTTTGTTTTTTCAACTAGACTCGTTGTTATTAGTTTGCACAACTTGAACACAAAGGAACATTAACATTGCCAAAAAAAACTACAATTTACAAAACTTACATTTCTTTCATTATAATCACATTTACAAAAAAAGCTTTGTAAATATTTTGTGCTACTAATGAATGTGATAGTGATTCTAACAAATGGTGCTTCTTACTAAAATGGATGGTTACCAAAAAATGTGTGACACAAACAAGAATGTGATTAAAATAGGTGTGATTATAAGGGGGTTTATTATATAACTTTCATATATATCCCTAGGTATAACCCTATAATCTATGGCACCTAATAGCTAAAGTATAGCCTTATGTATAGTTATATAACCTAGGTATTGCCCTAGGTATAGCTTTATGTAGCCTAGGTGTAGCCTAGATATAATGCTACATAACCTACATATAATCCTAGGTATAAACTAGACATAGCCTACATAAATTTGGTTTAGCCTTATATTGCTTAAGTATGTCTTAAATATCTAATTACGTAGCTTAGCTATAACCTACATATTGCCTAGGTATAACTTAGGTATAGCCTACATAGCCAAATATAACATATAGCCTTTTATATAACCTTTATAACCTAAGTATTAGCCCTACATAGTTGAAATATAGCCTAAATATAAATGTACATAACCTATATATAACTTACATAACCTAGGTATAGCCAAATTATAGCCTTACATAACTTATGTATAGCCTTACATATTTTATATATAGCCTAGGTATAGTTTAAATATGTCTTATACAACTTAAGTATAGGCCTAGATAGCCTAAGTTTATCCTACATAGCCTAAATATAACTTACATAACTTAGCTATAACCCCACATAGCCTAGGCATAATGTACATATTATAACTTAAGCATAACCTAGGTATAACCTACATAACCTAGGTGTAGCCTACGTATAACTTAGATATAATGTAAACAACTTAAGCTAGCTTCAATATTAAGCATGGATAACCTATGTATATTAGGTACCTAACTTAGGCTAGGCTATGATACTTTAATTAGGTTATTTAAATAGGTTAAAAGAATGGGTTGAAATAATTTGTTGACCTACTTGTTCACATAAAAGAGATGTAATGCAATGGTTGAAGACTTGGCCCTTCAACATGAAAGTGAGGGGTTCAAGTCTTCAATCTTACAACCTATTTAGCCTAGCCAACTGAGGCTACGTTGCTAAGTTAACATACTTAACTTAAATTAAATAACCATGGTAGGCTACCTATGGGGTTAGTTTTATAGCCTAGGTGCCTAATGTGCCAAACTTAATGGCTTAGGTGCCAAACTTAATGGCCAGGGTGCCTAGGTTCCTAACATATGGTGTCATGCCTAGGTATTAGATGCCTAAGTCTAGGCTTGCCACATGGCAACATCTCATTTGATGCCTAAGGTTTGCCATGTGACAACATATCATTCATTGCCTAGGCTTTCATGTGGCAACACCTCAAATGGATGTTTATGTGTGGCATGCGACATCATCTCAATGGATACCTATGCTTGCCATTTTTTAAATTAATAATTTAATCCAACAACATAATAGGTCAATCTAAATCATTGGATGGTTTTTTATGATTGTGCCAAATAAAATTTTAGTCATGAAAACATTAGTCACGTACAAATAGAATCATGGGAAGGACTAATGGCATAAACAATGTGGCTTTATGAACCACATAATCATCTAGTCACCAATGGTGTACATGCTTAAAAATGCAATCATATATGTAGTCATAAAATTTGTTTTTTCTAATAGTGTTTAGAATGTAAAATGATTCAAACCTAACTATTTTTGGTAAATTTTAGTACATGTCTCACTTTGTTTTGGACAAATTTTCAATATAAAGTTTAACATAATAGTAGAAAGAACATTGTTTAAAAAGATGCCAAGAATATTCTTGAAAAAATAATGGCTCCAATGAGCAATTGTGGCTCATGATTGTGTGTTTGCACCCAAAGTAAAAGTTCACATGTATGTATTAATGTAAAAATTTGTTTTGATCATGTGTTGGCTATTCTAAATCACAATCCATACTTTTTCAAGTTATTGGAATGTTGTCCATAATTAGTCTTATGGCACCTCCATTCCAAAAAGTTTGTGAAACTTGTCATGTAATGGATATCATCATCTCACCAATTGGTGATGTGCATGTAATGCTTATTGTTCAAAATCAAAGGTTTAGAAAAATGGTTCTTTTTGTGGTACCATTTCAATGAATGACAAACAAGTGTTGCAAACCATTAAGGGCAAATGGTTGGAAACAATTATGCATATAATGAAGTTTGCATTCTTGAATTTATCTTGTCCTAAACAAGTTCAATTCTTCATCTCAATTTGGATTTGTGGTAAATTTTGATTATGACCGACATTTTGCATTGTTGGTTTAATGAAGATGTTCAATAATTTTCCCCAAAATTAAAATGATGTTTGTGTGGTGCATATTTGGTTGCAATTCTTAATGCAATTTTTAGTAATGAGGATGTGCAACATAGTGTGAAATGTAAGCTTGACTTTGACGAGTTGAATTGGTTTCCAAGCAAAAAACCTCTTGAACATCTTGTCAATGATTTTTAATGTGACCTTTCTATAGTTGTTATTAGTATTCAAATAATTCAAATATATGAACACTTTTTATATCACAAATTTGGTTGAACAACCTTTACTATATAATTTGTTTGCAAAATAATTTTATATGTAAGTTTTTTTTTTCAATGTAAGCATTTTTATACGTAGAAACAATTTCCAGTGTTTGAAAATTTATCATTTTTCCTATTTCAAGAAGTTTTCCAATGTAAGTGGTTTTTCCAACAAAAATAATATTTTATACAAGTAATTTTTAAGTGATTTTTTTTTCAATAAATGCAATCTACAATACACTTTAATTTTACATGTATATTCCATTGAATCTGAATTCATAGTTATGGAAACATTTACATCAAATCTTGTTGATTCATGATTTGGACATTTATTGCATTCATATGACCTTCCTATAGAACTTCAACTTTAAATATGAATTAAAAAAATTATTTTATTTCATATCTTATTTGTGGGTAGAATCAATTACCATCTCGTCAATTGAAGCAAAATCGTATGGCACATTCAAATCAATGTTTATAATTAAATACAAAAAAAGCCCAACAATGTTGCATTTAAGAATTAAATCCAATTTTTTTTTTTGATTTACATCAAGGTACAATGACAAATGAACATGAATATATGACAAAAATGGCACAAAGTGTTACAATGAAAGGCTTGTGGGGAGTTTCCACAATAATCATATAATAGAATATTTATAAGGCCAATATATGTTTGGAATAAAATATTAAAACACATAATGTCTCAATATGGAATAGATTTTCAATAATCCATCCTCTAATATGTAACTTACAACTCTCAACATTTTGAACCAATTGAGTATGATAATGATGTACTTGGGTTTTTGTATGTTTTTTAAACAATTGATTCCAAAGTGACCATAAATTTGGACAATTTTTCATCAATTTCAAAATCAATAATGCAACAACCTCCTATTCAATTCTCACAACCAAATTAAACTTTCCATCAAATCAAAATATTGACTTTACGTTGATGGACATTTTGAAAGACAATTGAAATTCACCATTGGATTCCATTGTCTCATAATTGAATATTTCTTGGAATATAAGTATTACAAAACAAAAACACATTAAAAATCATATTCAATATGTACAAAAAAATGAGAAACATTAGAAATATGCCTTGCAATGAGATTTCATCTCCATCCATTGCAATGCCCATTACAAAAGTTGAACAAATTCTTAATTTCTGAAATGGAACATTCCCATTCAATCATCAACTCTAATGTCACCAAAAACAAAATGGTTTGATTAGGCACTTTACGATAATAATATTATTGACTTATTAAAATTTTATCCAAATCTAATATTGTGAACAACAAAAAAAAAAAAAAAAAAAATCCAAGATGTTTCCATAATTTCATGTTTTTTTAATATGAAAGGTTATGTATTTTAAAAACATAAATATTTTTTAAATAAATTATTAAAAAAAAATTTACATATTTTCAAATTCAAATAAAACCTAGCATAACCACATACACATGTACAAGTTGTTTGCATAACATCAATAGAAATCACCCACATGTATATCAAATGTTGAATAAAATTTCACAAAGAAAAATCATTCCATTAATAAAAAATTAACACATTTAAAATTCTTGGTTATACACAAATTATATTTTTAGAGTAATAACCTTTGGTTATGCTTAAGGGGCAATTCTCAAATGCTTTGATTGAAAATCAACAATTATATTCTTGATTAAACACAAATTATAAGGCTTCTTTTTATTTTCATTTATTTCTTTATTTCTGCTTTTTACATTAAGCATGCTTTGTATTTTAAGATTCATAATCTACCTGGATGATAACTGGGTCATCTAGGTAGGTTATTAGAATTTGAAAATTCAAAATCACACAGGTAGGTAGGTCAGTGTTTCTTTCATACGCAAATTGTCACCAAATTTCGACCTGAAACATATGATTTCAACCTATAGAAAGGATTTTTCATGAAAAAAAAAAAAACCCAAATTCACCAAATTTTGAAGAATATTTTTTTCACATTACTAGATTGTTATGATAAGTTCCAGTAGGTAGTCAAGAATAGAGAACAATTCTGTTTTTTTCCTACTTTCATATCTAGTATGTAGCCAAATTTGGCGAAATGATTTTTTGGATGATCATCACTTTGGCTACATCACAAAATCCTTAAAAGAAACCCTGTATTGTGGTAGGTTTTTTTTTTTAATCAATTTTCAAAAAGATCAATAATGGAACGGTGGTAAGTTATCAATAACTGGGTTGATAACCAGGTGTTTTCTAAATAACTAGCCAACACTGATAAGCACACGACTAGGCCAACTTAGAACCAATTGCTATTATTCATCATCCATGAATTACTCGTGAATGAGAGAGGTCAAATTGAATTGACAATTGAAGTGGGTACACAGAAGTGGAGTAACTTGGTACTTTGCATCACCTCCATGGCAAAAGTGTCTAGGACTAGGAGGACTGAGTAGTGGGTAGTGTGTGTACCATTGTGATGGGAAACGTCGTTTGGATGGGTAAGGCTTAACAGCTCATTTTAATGTACTTGAACCTACTTGTCAATTGTCATCCCCTTTGTGTGTGTAGAGGAAGGACTTGTAGAAAAGGGTTGTTGGCGAAAAGGTGGGTTGACAATTAGTGCAGTAAGCCCAATTTTGCCAGACAGAGAACACTATGGACTATGTAACTGGTGAGAGTGTGCTGGTTATTGCAAATGGTCTCAGCACATAAACTATCTATATTGCTCTAGTCACTCTGCAATCCTCTATTGTCCTTGCCTACCAAGGCAAGGATATTGTGTTTTGATTCATTATAGAGTATATTGTAGCTTAAGGGATTTTGGCCCCTAAGTAGATAGTAGTTCTATTTTTATATGAGGATTTTTGAAAGATCGATGTTTTGGCTTGTGTTGAAACTTGAGATTAGTTCTAGAGTTCTGCTGTCTTGAAGGATTGTGGTTTCTTTTCGAGGATTTTTTGAAGATTATATTTTGGCATGGTGAAATATTTAAGTTCCCATAATTCTTCTTTTGCCTTCAGATACTTTTTAATGTAAAATGGCAAGGCCACAGTGTGACACACTCCTTGTTTCTTAGGTTTTCCGACGGTCTTCTTTTGTGGCTATCATCATAATTTTATTCTACAGCTGTTAAAATTTATAGAAGAACACACCAAATTGATGGAAGATATGATTGTGTACTGTGGTTTTTTTTTACAAATTCCTGAAGTGGATCCATTTTCAAAGGACTGTCTAGGTGGGCTGTAGAATTTTTACAAAAGTGTGCTGCTACAAGTGACAACTGGTGACCTAGGACAATATGTAGCTAATTTAATTAATTTTATTTCAAAAAATGGCGAAATTTTTTCCTTAAAAACACAACCTTTTTTGTATTTTATTCATTTTCTGATTTTTTTTACCAAGTTGCGAAAATCCCCTAAAAAAAGAGAGGGGGCTCTGTGTGTGTGTTCTGCACACACAAAAAGGACCATGTGTTTTTCCCACCAATTTCCATCACCCCAGCAGCCAATCAACACTGTTGTGGACCAACGCATTTTTGGTTGCCTGAAAAAAAAATCTGGCAAATGTAGGAGAAAGGGTTTTCTAAATTACCCAAAAAGTTTGGGCAGCTTGGGAAAACCTAGAAATGTTTCCCATGCTGCCCAAATTGGGCATTCTGGAAAAAAGATGAGAAAGTTTAGCTAGGATGCTCCAAAAAATTCAGGCAGTTTGAGAATTTTATGCTCCTTGACGATTTCAAGCAGGTTATAAGGTTAAAAAAAAGCTTTCATCACTGCCCAAAAAATCAGGTCAATGTTGAAAAAAGTTCAGAATTTTTTTCCAGGCTAGCCAAAAATTGAAGTTAATTTGCAAAATACCCAGGAAAATGTTCCAAGATGCCTGAAGATTCCGGGCAGAACTGGAAACGTTTATTCAGGCTGCCCCACATCAAAAAAACCCTTGACATCTCCCACCAATCATAGTGCTCTGTTACATGAAAGAGAGTATGTTGGCCACAACATCAATAGAACTGAGGAACATGAGGCAGATTAAAAAGAGATTGTGAAACAAAATGAAAAAACCTTTTGAAATCAAGGTGCCAAACTTACCTCCTCATTCTGGCCTACCTTGATCCCAAATCTAGAAAAATGAAGATATTAATTTTTGGGGTTAAGATATTCCAACACATTTATCCCCCTCTTAACCCCAATGCCATGTCATTTACCAAGTCAGTTTTCCCCTTGTTTGTTGCCTACCAAGAAGGCAAGGATATTGTGGTTAGAGTCATTATAGAGTATAGTAGCTTAAGGGATAATGGCCTCTAGGTAATAGGTCTATTTTTTTACAAGGATTTTTGAAAGATGATATTTTGGCTTTTGTTGAAACTTGAGATTTGTTATAGAGTTACAATATCTTGGTTTCTTTTAGATGATTTTTTGAAGATTAGGTATATTCTTGCATGGTGAAATATTTGAGTTTCCATAATTCTTCTTCTGCCTTAAGATAATTTTTAATGTAAAATGGCAAGGCCCCAGTGTGACACACCCCTTGTTTGAATGGGATAGCCTGAGGATTAGTTTTTTATTTTAGTTTCTCCCATTTATCATCTTGGTGTGAATCCATCCAGCTTTGGAGGTTAGGAAGACAGGGCTGTACAAGGTGGAGCCGAGTGCGGGCCCAATCCGGTATAGCCCATGGCCAAGGTCTTTCTTGTGTGTAAGACTCCACCTACAATTTTTATTTTTAAATCATTTTTCTCATGCTGCCCAGGGGGTATGATGGAAAAAGAAAGAGGGCAAGCACTTCCTGTTCCTATAGGCAATTCATTTTTCAATTTGTCCTTCATGGACAAGAAGTTAATGAGAGGAGCTTACCCTCCAAGGACACCAAAATAATAATCCTACAAGGTCTTTACATGTAGAGTACGGCCCCAAGATGGGGACATTGTCAAAATAAAGGGCCTAAGCCAAGGTGGTTTCCAAGTCTGGCCCCACAATTGCCCTCACCTGAGGGCTTTACCTATTGTAAAACACGGGTCAAATGTTACCATGAACCTTAAGATATGTAGATAATTATAGGAGGGAATAAACTGGCATATCACAATGGTAAAGGGAATAAACTAAGAGAATAAATCAATTACAATTTTATTCCTTTCTCACAAAATGAGTAAATTAATCTCAAAAATGAGTTGGCAAGTGATGTGCCATTGGGATTAAAGAAGGATAAATGCTTTGAGATATCTTATCCTATGAAAAATATCTTGAATTCTTTTAAATTCATGATGAAAACAAAAAATTAGCTTGTACCTTTCCATTTTTCATCTCAAGTTTCAACATGTTCTTGAATCTTTCATGGTTATAACCTTTGAACTATTACTTTTCGTTTGGCTACACCTCTTCAATTTTAGCTTCATTTTTTCAACTTCTCTTTTAATTTGAATTTGACTAATGTGGGTTGGCAATTGTGAGAATTGCACAAGGAATGAAAATTTTATTTATTTTGATAAGCTTCATTTAAACATTATGCTCAGTCGTTATCAAGTCAAGTATTCTAAAATCAACCCTTATGCATAAAAGGTGAGTGTTATTTTAAAAAATCAAAGAAATTGGTATTGGATAGCATTGCTTAAAAACAAGCAAATTGAGGAAAAGAAGGGCTTCAATAGATTCAAAACCTTGTCAATTGATTGCAACCGAAAAAAAAAATTAAAAAATAAAGTTTTTCAAATATGCTGCCCCTCTCCATTATGAAAGAAAAAGGAAAGACAAATGAACACGGAAGGTGAGAGACTACAACATCCTAAAACAGGATGAGGCACTACAAATTTGTGAAGTGCTTCTTGAATGGCAAAGTCCCATACAAGTATGTTGATTTTGTATGTTGAGGAAGGCCAAGTAATATTCGGAGTAGTTGTTATTGTAGGGAGCATCACATTTGTGTGGCAGCACACCTTTGAAAATGAGTTCCAGAGTTACATCACATATTTTGTTGCCTTCTAGTATTTTGGTACCTCTCAAACAACTTTTTGCACATTTGTGGTAGTTGGTTGTTGCCTAAACTTCATAACTTATCCTCTGATGTGTCCCATAATCAGTACAATTGACAATACCCAGCAATTGACTATGTTCATATCTGGTTTGAGGGTGCTGGTTAACACAAATAAGTCTAGGGCCCATTTAGATCATCAAATGCACAATCCAAACTCACCCCCTCTATGTGAATGGTTCATCATAAGGTTAAATTAACCCATCATCGTATTTTCTCTATACCCTTTGTGTGAATCACACAGGGGATAATTTACTCTTTAATCATTTTAATCCTGAACAAGAGGATTAAATGGAATAAAAGTATCTCTAGTAACCCGTGGTGTGAATCCACCTCAAGGCATTTTACAAATTGTAACAAGTTTTAAAAGTCTTATTCAGAACCTTTTAGGTTTCCTCGGTTCCTGAAAGTTTTAAAAACCTAAAATTGGTGGTCTTCTACCAATTGTTTTTTTTCTTACCTTTGTAGGTTTCTTCTGAGATATTAGTAGTGTTCTACCAGTTCCACACGTGTTTCTGCTTTAATTCATCAAGTAAATAAAAGTACTCTCAATCAATGAAGGAAACAAGGGATTAAACTTTGTGAACAAGCCTTCAGAGACATGTAACCCATATTACCAAATGTTTTGCGCATTAACAGCTTAACATATCCTAATTTCTAAATCTTCCTCTTCTTTTGTAAAAGACTATTTTTGTTTCAAGACTAGTGGGTATTTCATAGTAGTTCAAGTTGTAGATTGTAATAAAAGCTTTCATAATGTTTGCCAAGGTTTGCTAGGCAATGTGAATGATTTTAGAATCTTGTTTAAACATGTGCAATATGATGATTTGTTTGATGTTAGTAAAGGTTGTGGAGATGACATTCCACCATACTTGTTAGGTGACCATGGTTGTTTTTCATCAATCAGATTATGACACCTTTCAAAGAAGAAAAAATTCACACAAACTTGAAATTTTTTTACAATTGAAAAGATAAATGTAGTCAATTTATTGTTGAGAATGCATTTTGGAATTTTAAAAAACTTTTGTTGTTTTGCAAGTTCAATTTGGATGTTGTTTTTATTCTCGACATCTTCATTTTTTTGTGTTTCAAGACATGTTAAGAAATGAGAATGAAATTAATATTGAATGTTTATTTCACATCATTGAACTAGAAAAAAATACCAACCAAATTGAAGATATTTTGAGGATAATGGATGGTGGTCATAATTAATAAAAAATTAATTAAAAATTCCCAGTGCAAGGATAATAAAGATCCAAAGAGACTTTGCAAATAAAACTCATTCATTATCTTGGCAAATATTGGAATTTGGCACAAAATTTCACCTCTCAAGCCCAAACTTGTAATTGTGTTTCAAATGTCTTTAAAATTGAAGCAATTGTTGTTTCCATGTAACATTTGTAATGTCTTTCAAAAATTCTACGCAATTTTGTTTCAATAACAATGTTTATAAATTTGCAATTGTGTTTCAAACGTCTTTCAAAATATAGGCAAAAAACTTTTCTTGCAATACTTGCAATTTTTTTGTCAAAACATTTATATAATTGTGCTTCTTAGCCACAACAACATCATAAACTTACAATATCATGAAATTTCAATAGAATCTACGCGAAAATCATAAAACAATATGTTTGTACAAAATCAATGAGTTTCAAAGCGAAAAAATGACACAAAAAAATATATTACTTATATACGAATGATTTTTTTCTTTACGTGTGATGTCTTAATGTGAAATACATACAATTTACATTTTAATTAAACATGTGCAATTGTTGTGATGTAATTTTGAATCAAACTATGCATTTTTTGTGTATTAAACATGAACATTTGAATATAAAACTATTGAATACGTACAAATATCATTCATATTAACCATAACACATAATTCATATGATTTTTGTACAAACCTATGAAAACTAGGTTTCACACAAAAAATGTATGAACCTATGAAACTAGGTAAGTTTGTGATGAATTCTCATGAATTTCCAAAAAAAATTCATGTGATGTTCAAAATCTAAACAATTTTTGTTTCCATGTAGCACTTGTAATTTTTTATATAAAATTTTCTTTGCAATTTATGCTTCCATAACAATGTTCATGAGTTTTTAAAAGTTTTTTGTATCACTTTTCAACAGAGTCTTCTTCAAGAATGGCATGTATTCAAATGTTTGTGTTTTTATTTTTTATGTTGGTAGCTCAGCCAAATGCCATGTTCATGGCTTAAGTCAAATTGGTATGCCCTCAAAGCATATTCTTTCGAATCCAATTAATTGCTTCATCTTGATTCTTGAAATATATAATTGATAGTCAAACATGATTTTTTGGAATTGGGTCCTATTCTGCTCCATCATCACAAAAGTCGCATGAATGGGTTCAATGGAATCAACTAAATTAGTGAATAATTTACATCACAAACTTGCCAAACTTCATAAGTTTGTACATATTTTATGTGAAATTTGGTTTTCATGGGTTTGTACAAAAATCGCATGAATTTCATGTTATGGTTAATATGGACAACATTTATATGTATTCAATATCTTAAATATTCAAACAAATGAAACTTTTTTAAAAATGACATACATGAATGTTTATGTTTAATACACAAAAATTACATAGTTTAATTTATGCAAAAATATATCATGATAATTGCATGGATTTAGTTTAAATGTAGATTGTACATATTTCACATCAAAACATCATAAATAGAAAAGACACATCATTTATATAGGAATAATATTTTTTGTGTGCCATTGTTACATTTTGAAGTCCATAGATTTTGCACTGATGTATTGTTTTATGATTTTCACATGTTTGTGATGAAGTGCCCTTCTCCATTACCTTTGCCACTATTTTGTGGATTGATGAATAAGATTTCCTTACATTTATACTCCTTGCAAATTTATTTCCCATTCTTATCATATGCCACCTATTCCACTCATTAAATTGCGAGGGTTATGGGATTATTACTTAGGTTTTGCAATGGAATAGTGGCATTTATAATGGGGTTGTTGTTTTTGTGATGTTCTTGGCACTATGGACATGGTTTGGGGTTGGGGAATTACCATAGGTTTTACAGTGGGCCATTAAAAGCATTTAAAAAATCCTTTAGTGTTGTAACTAGTATTTGTAATAATTTGGTTGGTTTTATGATGCATCACAAACTTTTAATATCACAAAATTTCAATAGAATCTATGTGAAAATCATAAAATAATAGGTTTGTCTAAAATTTGTGGGCTTCACAATGTAAAAATGGCATGAAATATATATATATATATATATATATATATATGATGTGTCTTTTGTATTTGTGATGTTTTGGTGTGAAATACATATGATTTACATTTAAACTAAATTTATACAATTATTGTGATATAATTTTGCATAAAACTATTTTGATTTTTTTTGTTTATTAAACATGAACAATCACATATGTCATTCAAAAACAATGTTTCATTCATTTGAATATTAAAGATATTGAATATATACAAATATTGTTCATATTAACCATAACATGAAATTCATACGATTTTCTTACAAACTTATGAAAATCAAATCTCGCACAAAATTTGTAGGAACCTATGAAGTTTGGTAAGTTTGTGATGTGTTCCTAACATGAGGTGGGAAAGGTCATTGGAAGTTATTCATACATCCAAGTATGATCCATATCATCATTTTTAATCATTTTTGGCACAATCAAATTCTTGTATTTTATGTCAATATCAGAAACTACAAATTCACCATTCAAGTTGATGGGATACTTTTGAGTGGAACCAATATGGTTGAAAATGTGATCTTTTTCATCCATCAAATCCCTCATATGGGGTAGTTGGAAGATTGGTTTCTATTCCCAAAAAATTCCTACATCATCTCATACATTCTTCTTCCAAAATGTTGAGGTTAACTCTACCTTGCATGTTCATATTCTAATAGTTTGCATCAAGTCTTGTTCCTACATTATAATCATAGATCTTTTTTAATTCACCTACTATGGTGCCCTTTTTATTTTTGCAAGCAATATTCTTGTGCATGTGTGTTGAACAAACATCATTCATTACGTTGTATATATTCACTTTCATTTTGGTTGTTATAATTTCAAATTGGTCTCGAGCATCAACCATCTCCATATTTGCAAGATGTTCATCTCTTTTGGCTTTGATTAAAGCAAGCATTTTGTTGTGCTCCCGATTGGGTTGACATGACTTCTTCATTTGGATTTCCAAAGTTTATTTTGAACATTAACTCATGGTGTCCTTTCCCTTGCTTTTCTTTCTTGGTGGGCTAGTTTGTTCAATGTTTTGACATGAATTCTAACGATTTATAATGCATAAAATTTTATGATATAAACTTTTGAAATAGACTACAAATTGCTTATAAACATATCTTTCACTATTTTAAATTGAAAATTTTTATTCAATGAAATTCTTGAACTTCATTGAAGTTCTTTTTTATGTTTTCTTTGTGGTTCTAGATACTCAAAACTAAAGATCTTTGAGCTACTTTGTTTACATCATTTGTTTAAGGTTTTAACAACTTTGACTTTACGTTTTTTTTCTTTTTTCTTTTGGATTAGATCTTTTTTTGGTTTCAAGAACTCAAAAAATTGCTTGCATTTTGTCCCTACTTGCATTCTCTCTTTGTAGTTGCAAGTAATCCAAATTCAAGAACATGAAAAACTGCATTTATGCTATCTTTATATTGCTCCAACGTTTTATTTCAATGAAATATTATGTCTACATTCTCTCTTTGTGCTTGCAAGTACTCAAAATTCAACAACAAAACAAATTAAATTCTTACTACCAACAAACTACTCCATCACTTCATATGTTGTGGAGAAGGTGTTATTGAAAAACTCCATCACATCCTCACCGCAACAATTGTAGACAACATTGACATACAATTGTAGCAGCAACAAGAGCAAAACTACACTTTCTTGAAGAAACATGCACCCTGTGCAAAATAGTGGAGAAGAGAGAAAGGGCGGGGAGGGGGAAAGAGAAGTAAAGGGGGTTGGGGGTGGGGCCCTTGTTTGTGACCAGGGAACATAATTTTTGATTAGGGAACAGGGAACACAAGTTGAGGTTAATCAAACATTGAGATAATACACCCCTCATGGGGGTGCTACATTGCCATTATTTTCTGAAATCTTAACAATTTTGTAGATTCAGTGTTAGTAAACATAGTCCTAACACCAAGCTAGCATTTCTCGAAGATGAGTTGCCACATGGGCAGCCATCTCATTTTTTTATGTTAGTAAGCATTGCAGGTCTGAATCAGTGAGAAAACCAGGGATCATTAACATTGAGTTATGAGCAGCTTGCCATCAAGTCTGAATGCAGCTCCAGCAGGTCTTAGTGTTATATTCAGGCACTTTTTTGAGGTTTTGGATATTTTGTTTAGATTCATTATAGAGTATAGTAGCTGAACGGATTTTGAGCCCTAGGTAATAGGTCTATTTTGATATGAGGATTTTTGAAAGATCATATTTTGGCTTGTGTTGAAAGTTGAGATCAGTTAGAGAGTTATAGTATCTTGAAGGATTTTGGTTTCATTCTGAGGATGTTTTGAAGATTATATTTTTGCATGGAGAAATATTTGAGTTTCCATAATCCTTCTTTTGCCTGAAGATAGTTTTTAATGTAAATGGCAAGGCCACAGTGTGACACACCCCTTGTTTTCTTAGGTGGGGCAGACAGTCATCTGCTGGTTCCACTTCTGATTCTGCCACTTTCAATTGTAATGTGAATCAACAGTTTCCCTACTGGTTATGCTTTGGAACAGCCTTTGATAGAACTCATTACCACATAACAGAATGGCAGCTTCCCACCAGTAACGCTCTGGAATAGTTCCTGGGAGAACTTGCTACCACCAAGTAGAATGGCAACTTCCCCACCGGTTACACTCTGGAACAGGTCCTGGTAGTATTTGATACTACCTAACAGAACAGCAGCTAGTCCTACTGGACTTGCCACATTCCCTAGTGGAACAGGCCCAACTATAGTACTTAATGTACAGATAGGTTGATTGTAAAAGGCTTCAACAACTGGCAGAATGTAAAGAGGCTTTTTCCAAGGCGTAATCTTGAGGCCAGGTCCAGACAGGTTATCTTTGCTCCCTCTAATGGGAACATGTGTCCTTGTTCCCATGCCTGTGAAAATGAAGACACTCTGTCTTCTAGACCACTATGAACTCTTCTCCAAAACTGTATAAAAGCTTGGAGGTCTTTATGCAGTGTTGGGTGGTTATTAGAAATAGGGAGTGGTTATCAGGGAGGTTCTTATGATTCATAACCACTATTCCCAAAAAAATTAAAGACCAAGTTCTGGTTTATGACTGTGGTTTTCAAATTTTTGAAAAAATCAAATAACTGGCCATAAAGTCACCAGTTCATTGCTAGTTCTTTACAGGTTTTGAAATAACTCGGAATGGTGGTTCTCTGATTCTAATTTTCCAAAGACCAGATCCAGCAGTTCTTGGATTCTGAAATAATTCAAACACTGGAACTGACTGTTCTTTATAAAATCGAATAACCACACAACACTAGTCTTGTGCTGACAAGTCAAGGGGCTCTTGAGCAATGATTGTTGACCATGTTGGCAAGGCAATGCTCCCAAGTGCAAGGTGCTCCAAGATCACCTGCACAATGAGCAGGTGAATCCAATCAACAAAAGTGGGCACTGTCTTTACAAGCATAGAAACAAGTAAGAATTTTTGAAATTCAGGTACCATCTTAGCTTGATTGCAGCCAGATATATCAAAAAGCTCAATTACAGGAAATGAGCAACGTTCATGAATTGTAAGACAACTTCTTGATACATAGCTGCAAGTTTTTATCAACCTCCCAGTCCAGCAAAGTGGCCTGGCACACAGACTTCAATTGCTTTCCTGTGTATTTCTGGCATGTAGGAGTAGTAGAATTCAGATGCAATCTTTCGAGAATCATCAATCATTCTACCTCAATGAGTCTTGGGACCTTTCTTCCCCAATGATTCCAATACTGACCCATTTTGCACAAGGCCCCCTCTCCACAGCTTGATTGTCCACCACCACCACCACCAGCAGTTGACCCACATTGAAGGAGATTCCAATTCACGAGAACTTTGTGAGGCAGCCTGAATCCTAACCACAAAACAACTGCCACATTCTCACTCCCAAAGCAGTTTAGAAAAGCAACCTATGCACAACCCGATCTATTAGGATGTAAATCACTGCAATTCAAATCAATATCACACCATTGCATGTGGGTGATTGCAATCCCAAGTTACCCATGATCCTGCTACTCTAGATCCTAGATATTTCCTGATATGTGGAAACACACAAATTTTCCAGGTTAGGCACGATGTTTTGGCTACAAACTATTTTGGATTCAATAAGACCATGGAGTTAATGTTTCGAGGTTATTGGTGGCCATAGCTTTCGAAGCATGTGAAGGAGTTTGTCAAATCTTGTGATGTTTGTGTTTTAACAAATAATCCTTGTCATTGTTCTCATGGTCTCCTTTAACCATTGTCGATCCATGCGCCCCCACGGTTTTCAATTTCTATGGATTTCATCACAAACCTTCCACCTTCTAGTTCATATGATTCCATTTTGGTGGGGGTGGACCATTTGACAAAAATGGTTCATTTCATTCCATGTACTTGTGGCGAATGCAAACATTAGACACCATCTTCTTATAGATGGAATTCATCCATAATGTCCATCCATAACTCCTAGCTAAATTTCAATTAACTCTCAATTAAACCATAGTTAATTCTTAATTAAGTCCCAGTTAATTTCGAGCTAATTTTTAGTTAATTTTTAATTATGTCCCAACTAAGTCCTAATTAACTCGTAATTAAATCTTAATTAAATTTAATTAACTGTTAGTTGACTCTTAATTATGTCCGAATTAACTTTCAGTTAAGTTTCAATTAACTCATATTTAATTCCTAGTTAAAAAGATTCCTAAAAAGCTTCTTTAGTTGATGCACACATAAAAGCCTCCTTGGAACCTTCCTTGAGCTAGGTCCCCAAAGGGGTATAAATACAAGTAGAACCCTTCATTTCCTATAGTATGTTCAACACTAGTTTTAGGCATGATCTTGCACCATAGTCTTGTCATCATATTTTTATTATGTTTGCATATATTAACATAAAAAAAATCAATTTTCATGTTTATTTTACATATTTTGTGTTCTTGTTTTTAGTTCTTGTGTTTTTATTTTTTAATCATGTAATTTTATTTTGTTATTTGTTAGAAAATTTGATTTAGACCTTTCTTTTAGCCTTTATTCTTATGTTTTTTCATGTCCTTGACAATACCAAAACAATTACTAGCAGAATAATAACCAAATTATTCCTTGATCATGTTTTTCAATATCATAATCTTTTTGAAGATATCATTTTTAATCATAGGACTTAGTTTGCATGCAAGTTTTGAAAGAATTTTTTTGAACTTTTAAATGTGAAAGCGAAATTGTCATCAACTTTCCACCCCTAAAATGGATGGGTAAATAAAATGGGTTAATTATGTTTTCGAATAATATCTATGATGCACAACGAATTATCATAAAGATAATCAATCAAAACTTTTAGCCATGGCATAGTTTGTTTATAATAACGCAATGCATTATTCAACGTAACAAACACCTTTACTTGTAAATCATGGTTTGCACCCCAAGTTTAATATTCAAGGTGTGCACAAAGTCATGAATCCAACAATTAAAGATTGAACCATATGTGACACGTTCCCAAATTCCTTGATAGACTCAAATGTAAGTCTAAGGTGAAAATAACAGAAGAGTGAGGAGTCGGGGCACACTCCTTAGTTTGCAGCATTTTGGGGGTAGAAGGGCGTGCTAGAGGTTCGAAATGGGGATTAGGAAGAGTAACAAACATTAATTATTCACACAAACTTTCACAAACTAAACAAGTTGGTTAGTATGTAGTTTGAACATTTTTTGACGCACTCCCAAGTCCCGGGTTAAACCCATTTGAAGGTCCAACTATGTTGAGTTGCGGAAAGTTGGGACTTGAGGGGCGCTCCCAACTTCCAACACTAAAAGGGGGGTAGAGGGGCGTGCTAGAAGTGGTCCACCCAATTTCGGCTAACTCCAAGTGGTCCACCCAATCTTGTTGATCCGCCGCCACATAATTCCTTAAGAATTGTTGGATCACCAAGTTCACCCTTTCGGTTTGTCCATCGGTTTGGGGACGGAACGAAGTGTTCATCTTGAGTTCCGACCCCATTCGCTTCCATAAGGCCCACCAAAACTTACTTGTAAATTTCGGGTCTCGATCCGACATTATGTCCTTTGGAAGGCCATGATGTTTGAAAATGTGGGAGAGGAACAACCTTCCCGTCTCTTGGGCCATGGCTTCATCTTTTGTGAGGATGAAGTGTGCCATCTTGCTAAATTGATCCACCACAACCATGATGGCATCAAACGCCTTTAAAGGGGGCAAACTTACCATGAAGTCCATTGACACACTTTCCCACGGCCCTTCTGAGATTGGTAAAGGTTGCAACAAACCCGCTTCTTTTTGTTAAATGTTCGGTTTTGTTGGCACACCAAACAAATTTTCACATACTCCTCCGCATCATCCTTTAAGTTGGGCCAATAATAGGACTTCTTTAGGAATGTTGTGGTGCGCTTTGCACCACCATGGCCCGCAAGCGGTCCATCATGACATTCTTTCAAAAGTGTGTCCTTAATTTTCCCTTCCAGCACATAGAGTCGATTTTGTTTGTACCACAATAATCCATTTCACAAATGAAAGTGGGACTTGGCTCCATTTTGGATGCTTTGCTTTGCTTCCTTGGCAAAAACATCCCGACGGCTCGTAAGTCTAACTTCCTTTTGAAGTTCCGACTCTCCCACATACACCACTCTAAGTTGGTGTTTTCGGTTCAAGGCATCGGGGACTATGTTCTCCTTTCCCGGCTTGTGTCGGATGTCCACATTGAACAAGGCCAATGTGTCTTGCCACCTTACTTGTTTTGATGACAACTTGGGTTGAGTGGCAAAATACTTTAAGGGCACATTGTCGGTCCACACCACCACATCTTTGGAACCTATGTAATGGCCCCAAGTCTTGAAGCAATGTATGACCGCCCACATTTCCTTTTCGTGTGTTGGCCACCTTCTCTCCGTCTCACTCAACTTCTTGCTTTCAAAAGCCACCGGTCTTCCATCTTGCACTATGACACCTCCAATTGCAAAGTTGGAGGCGTCAGAATGGATTTCAAAGTCCTTGTCAAAGTCGGGCAACTTCAACACCGGCGCCTTCACCAAAATGCCCTTCAATGTTCCAAAGGTTTTGTCGCATGCTTCATCCCAATCATAAGTGACGGTGGATTTCTTTAAGAGGTTTGTCAAAGGGGCCGTTATCTTCGCAAAGTTCTTGATGAACTTACGATAATAGGAGGCCAATCCTATAAAGGATTTCAAGGCGGGAACCGACTTAGGCGGCTCCCAATCCAAAATTGCTTTGACCTTGTGATCGTCCATCATCAAACCTTCTTGAGTTATCCTATGTCCAAGAAAATCCACTTCCGTCACCCCAAATTCGCACTTCTCAAGTTTGGCATACAACTTATTTTCTCTTAGCCTTTGGAACACTTTGCGAAGGTGTTCTTCATGCTCCTCCAAGGAGCTACTATAGATCAAAATGTCGTCTATGTAGACGACCACAAAATCATCAAGCCATTCGTGGAAAATGTCATTCATGAGAATGCAAAATGTGGCAGGTGCATTGGTGAGCCCAAAGGGCATCACCAAAAACTCATATGAGCCATACCTTGTGCGACAAAACGGTCTTTTCTTCATCCCCTTCCGCGATCCTTATTTGGTAATACCCCGAACGTAGATCAATTCTACTAAAAACCTTGGCTCCCGAGAGACGATCAAATAGATCATCTATGTGAGGTAAAGGATACCGGTTTTTCACTGTTGCCTTGTTAAGTGCTCTATAATCCACACACATTCTCAACGTCCCATCCTTCTTGTGAACAAAAAGGACGAGTGCCCCATATGGTGATTTGTTTGGTTTGATATACCCTTTTGTGAAGAGTTCTTCGAGTTGAACCTTAAGCTCTTTCAATTCCTCATGGCTCATTCTATATGGGGCCTTGGCGGGAGGTGCCACTCCCAGCATCACTTCAATCACATGATCAATTCGTCTTCTCGGAGGCAAGTCTTCAGGCATCACATCCGGGAACTCTTCCAAAACTTGCTTTATGCACTTGGGGGAAGTCACCAACTTGGTGACTTCCTTGGGCTCATATTCGTCCAACACCCGCATGACACACATCATGCCAAAGCCTCCCACGCATTCTCTTTCCCAAGCTTTTCCTAACATAAAGTGGATGGTTGGCCCATCCACACAAGGCAACTCATGTGCCTTGACTCGCACAATCCCACTTTTAGATGGGATTCTAACTAACCTATTGTGCCCTTCTATGAGCACATTGTTTTGGGTG
>Ga0116231_10005488_pt1 | contig 24934 bp, 24 predicted proteins | sample S1TSphgellanicum_2_FD_89695 | JGI IMG/M metagenome (GOLD analysis project Ga0116231, IMG submission 89695) | Host-associated microbial communities from peat moss isolated from Minnesota, USA - S1T2_Fd - Sphagnum magellanicum MG | ecosystem: Host-associated > Plants > Peat moss > Unclassified... | reverse complement strand
ACACCCCAAAACCCTCCCCCCACCACCCTCTCACCCCCTCACCCAAAAAACCCCCCACCAAAACAAAAAACCCTCCCCCCCCCACCCCCCCCCAAAAAAAAAAAAAAAAAAGGTACACCAAATTCTTTCTACAAGTAGTGCATCCACTTTTTGATGCTACTAAAAAAAAAGAGGAAGGAAGGATCTTACACCTACTCAATAAGAGTAAGAGGAGTATTATGGAAGGGATAATGGGTGTAAAATCTCTTGCACTCCTTAGGAGTAGTTGTAAGATCCCTCCTCTTGATCCTCTTCTTCTTGTGCCTTTGTTGATTTTACTATGGTTAGTTTCATGATAATGTTGTTGGCCTTGTGCTTGTTGTTGAAGGGTAAAAGCACATGTGTGTAGAGGACAATTCCCCCAAATGTGGGCCCTAACTCAATGACCATAGGCTCCTTATTGGAATGCCACCCACCTTCGAGCTTTACCCTTGCACCATGGTGTATTGTTGTGTTATGTTGTGTATTCTAAGTGTATTATAGTGTGGGGGAATCCAAACAAAGTGTGTAGTACTCCAAGGATTAGATTTTCTTTAAAGCATTACTTGGTGGGGTGATTGCGTGGGTGGTTCTAGTCCTATTGTATGTGTGTTGAAGCAAGTCCAAGTGTTACATGAACTTTGTGACCCAAGATTGATGGCCAATGGTGAGGTGCTAGAGAGAGAAAGAGAGGTATGTAAGTAAGTACCTAGTGTCTTCTTACAAAATTAGGGTAGTGGAGAAACCATCTAGATTATAAGCCCTTTCTTCAAGCATTTTTAACAATGGTGTAAAACACATTTTTTTGGTGTGTGGGTGAATGAATTGGTGGTTCTTCTAGTCTTGTTTTAAGTAAATATTTTTTTAAAATAGAAGGTAATGAATTTGATCATCCATGGTCGTAAGGAGATCCACATGGGATTCAATTACTTGATTCATCAATATTGACAATGGTTCTCTCTTCTAACTTTAGAGGTATATTTTAATATGGTTTTACTTAGTCCCCAATATGAAAATGGGGGAAAATCAAGCTTTTTTTTAAAAATTTGACATGTTCATAATTTTTTCTTTCCCAACAATTTTGAACTCTTTAAAAAAAATTTACATCCATCTCAATAATTTTTACTAGATTAAAAAATATTTTGTAACCAACTCTTGAATCATTAAATCAATTCTTATCAACAAATTGATGCAAGAATAAAATGAAACAAGGTGAAACAACAAAACATGGTAACAAGATGAAGTAGCAAAGCAAAGAATCAACACGAAATGCCAAGCTCAAAACAACAAGCAACAAAAATTTTAAAACACATAAAAACAAAAACACAAAGACAAAACCAACCCCAAACAAAAAAGACCAAAAATAATGGGGCCCAAACATTTGCTTGTTGCTTTTTATATTTGTGAAGTGTGGTAACAATACCTCTATGCACACAATGGTTACGGAATGTTAATCCTAACCTTAATCTCATTTTTTTGTATTTTTGACCTAAAACTTAATTTAATGAACCTTATCAAGCACCTTAGACTCTAAATGTTAACATAAATCGTTAGATCCTAGACCTTAAATCCCTTTTATTGAGAATTAGAATTGGGTATGTTCTAATATTTATGAATGTTTTCATATTTTAACATTTAAATACCCTAAGCAATTTTTAGCCTAGTGAGAATTAATGGTTGATTTTCACTTAAGGTATCATCATTTTCAAAGTGAAGATCAACTTGAAAACCATGGAATATGATGTGTACATTGATATACATTAAAATATGGTGTGTGTATTAGTTTTTTTTTCCAAATGTTGTTGAAATGTCATCAAGAGTTTGAAACATATGGAAATATGAAAGGGGAGTGGGATACATGAAGAATCCATTTTTTTTACAAGAAAATGTTTCAACAATGTATAAGGTTAAGTTATGACGCATTTTGTTCATGCTCCATAAGGTTGTAGATTCAAATTTTGAGTGGAAAATGCAAACAAGCAAAAAAAAAATCCTTGTAGAAGTTAGAGTAATAATGATTCTTACAATATTAGGTAGTGAAAATTCATTACAAATATGCAGAACGGTCTATGGCATTGTAGAAAATATGGCATCCATTATAATGAAAGAATTTTATGTAGTAGTTAAAACACACTTAAAGCCATTGGCGATACCTAAATTGATTAAGAACAATATTAAAGAAAACACCTCTGGATTTGAAATTTTGCATGAAATTCCTTACATTGTAAATGCCATAAATGGTAATTGTATTCCAATTACTTGCACCTAAGATAGACCCAACATCATTTTATTATCAGAAAGGGTTTACTTCACATCAATTCAAGGAAATGTAAGTGCAATTTGTAGTTTACGGGACTATGACTATGGATGCAAATGTATTCATGATAGGGTTTTCTTCCCAGGAAAAAAAAAAAAGATTTAGGAAATCATGTGATGAAGGACAAACCTTTAACCTTACAAATTATTAGGGGGTGCCACATGTCCAATGTGGCCATGGTTATACTTTCTTTTCAAAGATGAAAAAAGAGTTGTCAAGATACAAAGCACAATGGACTTTCATATAATCTAGAACAATGATGCTAGTGGAAAAAACTTTAAGAATTTTTAAAAGTAGGTTCGAAATTATTAGAGAGAGTTGATATTTTCATTCTACCTTGTGCTAGAATTGGTAATTATTTGCATATACTTGCACAACATATGGAATGTTAAGTTTGATGGCTTCAATATGAACTATGCTTTAGATGTGAATAAAAAGATGCACTCAAAAAAACTAAAAGGCTACAAAATTCAAGGATTGTAGATAATAATAGAATTTAACATGGAGGACAAGGTGAAGATTTCTTGAGATCCATTAAAACCAATCTTAACAAGAAAGAAAAAATGTTGTTAAAAGTTGTGATAACTAATGAGGTTTTTAGCAAAAAAAAATTCTTTAAAACCAATTTGAAAAAAAATGACAATGTTATTTCTTAAATACATGTGATTCTATGTCAAATTTAGATGATTGATTCAAAATTAAAATGTCATATAACCTATGATTTATCTATAAAACATCCATTTTAAGCATCCATATTATCAACTAAAACATTGGTTTATGTAAACTATTGTAACAATGAATTTATTTTTTTAACCATGGCAAAAAAGTGTTCATACAATCGATCTTGTAATTTGTGTTTTGTTTTCTAACTTCATTTGGAATAAGAGATTTGTCTATTAGCATTTTATTACCATTGTCCTTTGAACCATTATTATTTTTGTTTGAAAAATTGGACTACTTGTAACTTCATCAATTTCATTTGCAAAGCTATTCATGTGTTTCATCACATTTCCACTATGATGCCACCAATTATGCAATGCATCAAAAAAAGGACATTCATGTCAATCATTGTTTGAAATGTCATTTACAATTTTGTCATCCTTGTGTTGTCTTGTTTGTAGATTGCATTGAAACTTCTTATAAGCAATTACAATTAAAAATCATTATTTATGAACTAAAAGATAATCTTGAAATAGAAAAATTAGAGTTTATTGACATTCATAAAATGCATGTTATTTATGTCAATTCGCTTCAAAGGATGATAGGTCAATGATTAAAAAAACCTTCAAAACAAATGCAAATGTAAATCAATAAACATTAAATGGATTAATGTTAGGTATCAAATTGAATGAAAAATGATTGATATCTTCATTCATGCTGAAATATCAAAAAAAATTATAATGCAAGCAAAAAATTGCAAAAATTATATTTTAAACCAATATGTATTTTACTAAATAAATGGGTAAATTATTTGGCACACCATTATCAAATCCAATCACGTATTACTTTACTTATTCAATGATCAACACAAAAATTCGTTTAAAATTTTGCATTGGATTTATTATTATTGTTATTAATTTCCTTGTTATATAAAGCAATTACTTGTGCCAAAAAAAATTCAAATTTCATATCCAACATTTTTCTTGATTTTAAATCATGCTTATTTTTATTTATTTTTCCCTATATACATATTGTAAAATTTTATTGCCCACTAAAATCAAAGTTGACCCAAAACGAAAGTCCAAATGCACCCACTGAGCAGGGATGCATTATACACACGCACACAAAAGGGTTACTTCACCCTTATATTTATTCACTTTTTAAAACAATTGTGTGTGTGTGTGTGTGTGATAGGTTCAATCTTTGATTTCCAACATCATTATGGAATAGATGAAGTGAAAATTTCCCTAATAATTTTTTTAAAAAAGCAAAGAAGAATTGAACATGTAGAGAGACATAATTATACCCATAAATTAAATGACAACCTCCCTACTTAAAGCTACAATCACACTTAATGTTAACGCCTAACACTAACATTAAGCTAACAATAAATTAATTTTAAAAGTATAATGTTAGTCATTAGTCAATATTAATCCTAATGTTAACTAACATTTTAATGGTAGCACCTAACACTAACATTAAGCTAACAATAAATTAATTTTAAAATCATAATGTTAGTCATTAGTCAATATTAATCCTAATTTTAACTAACATTTTAATTTTGATTCACATTGTTTAGGTTAGTGTTAAGTAAACACAAGTTTAACATTGTGATGATGGACTAACACCATCATCACAATGGTACCAAAAATCTCGTCATTTTGTATGTTTCTTTTTGTACCCATTGTTGAAAATGGTGTTTTCTTTGTTACGCATGTTTCACTATTTCATTATGTGTGTTATCATCGAGAGCTGCACCCACCATCGCCAATCAAGTATTCCTCTTTCCTTTGTCTTCATTTTGTCTTGGGTAGTTGAAAGTAGTAGTATTCCCTCCCCAATAATCTTGAATAGTAGAATTCTTTGAGAATTTGAGCATTTTTTGTCTTTGGGTAGTTGAAAGTAGTAGCATTCCCTCCACAAGAAGAATCTTGAATAGTAGAATTCTTTTGAGAATTTGAGCAATTTTTGTCTTTGGGTAGTTGAAAGTAGTATTCCTTTCACAAGAATCTTGAATAGTAGAATTCTTTTAGAATTTGAGCATTTTTTTGTCTTTGGGTAGTTGAAAGTAGTATTCCCTCCACAATAATTTTGAATAGTAGAATTATTTTAGGGTTTGAGCAAGGAGAGGTGTGCAAGAGAGAGAGAGAGAGAAAAGAGGAAGAGAGGGTAGAAGGCAAAGAAAGACAAGGTAGATAATGGAAGGGAACATGGAGGAAGAATAGGAGGGGAACCAGAGGGAACCGTAGGGCATGTTGAAAAAAAGATGGTGGTATCTTACCATGGACTTATGAGCTCTTTTTGGTGTTGTTATTTACAATTGGACTTTTATGTTAAAATTATTTATTTATTTATTTATATTATTTAGAGATTTGGCTACAGCTAACACCAACTTAACAATGCTTTTTAACATTTTTAAAAATATTTGTGTGCCACTTAGGATTCCACCTAGGATTTGATGTTAGTGATCTTTCTTGGTGTGAACCTTACTAAATTTGCACCTCCTAACATTGAGTTAGCATTAGGTGTGATTTTCCCACTTTTTTTTTGGTAAAAAAATACTAATTTTTTTTGTCAAAGTAAAAAAATTAAAAAAAACACACTGAGCAGTGAGTGACCACCGCTAGAATTAATTAACCCAAAAAACACGAGTTTTCAACACCAACCTGGTGTGAAACCGAAACCTTTGGACATGAGGCTGGACATGAAGCTGACGTGGTACGGCTTCCGTGGTGCAAACTGAGATGACAGAAAAAAAAGTCGCCTGTCGGACGACATCTAAAACCCAGAGGTCACTGGCCAGAGGTTGATGATGTGGCAGACCTGTAGTGGAGGAAACTGAGACATGTAAAAGTGGCCTATCGTTTTGTCCTCTCACATCGTCTCTCTCTCTCTCTCTCTCTCTCTCTTCTCGCGTTTCCTTCCTTGTGTTCCCTCTTCAGATTTGGGGGTTTTTTTCTCCATCTGCGCTTTGGCAGAGGGGGCAGCGTCTTGTGCCTCAGAAGACAAGTCTCATCAGACAAGGAGAAGCGCGGTTTTTTCGTGTAGAGAGATTCGAGGAGCTTTGGCTGTTTTTTTTTAGGAGGAGGGGTAACTGCGCTTGTTAGAGCTTGTTCTTGTTAGAGCATCTCACTTGTGCACTTCTCTTCTTCTTCACTTCACCTCGTTGCCATTGTTGACATTGGGAGTTTTGTCTAAGGTTGTGAGAATGCAGGTGGACGAGGGTTGGGACACCAAGTCTATGGGACAGCAGCAGCATGTGGAAAACACATGCGGGTCCCTACTTCGTGAGTTGCAGGTTTGTCTCTCTATTCGTGTATCAGAACTTCTTTGTGCCCATTTGGGTACTTTCTTCTCTGACCAAGGATCGACTTGGAACGCTCTGGAGCTATGCAAAGCACATGGGCTTATGCAAAGCACATGGTGTTTTGTGGGTTTTGCAAATGCAGCAAATATGGGACGAGGTGGGGGAGACTGATTCAGAGAGAGACAAGATGCTGTTGCAGCTGGAGCAGGAGTGTCTGGAGGTCTACAGGCGAAAGGTGGAGCGTGCCAGCCATGCCCGTGCACAGCTGCATCAAGATCTTGCTAATTCCGAAGCTGAATTGGCAGCACTTTTCTCCGCCCTTGGAGATCCTGCAGTTTCACGAGTTAGTCTCACGGACTTGCCTGCTGCACCCACAGCTTCACACCTATGCAATAATGTCCATACCAGGAAAAACTCACAGAATAAACAAACCACACAGCTTTGGATTAAAAAAACACAGAGCTTCTTTTGCCCATCTAGGTTCTGCTACAACTTGCAGTGTTGTTGATTTCATTCTCCATGTTGGGTAGACCATAGACCTCTTTCTTGCTTCAATTGGAAACTCAGTGTGAGGCAAATTGAAATCGCAGCAGAAGAAGCGCACAGGAGCTTTGAGAGAGCAGTTGGCTACTATTAGGCCCCAATTGGAAGCGTTGCGACAAAGGAAGGAGGATCGGGCTAAGCAGTTTTTGGAGGCAAAGACACAGATTGCAAGCATCTGTCGAGAAATTGCAACACCTCCAGCTGCAGATTTTTATCAGGGTGATCAGGATCTGTCTTTAAAAAGACTTGAGGACTATAATGTTCAGCTTCAAGCACTCCAAAAGGAAAGGGTGAGCCACATTTTTCTGTATGTTTAAACCTTGTTGCAGCTTAAATGACCGTTTTTCATTAGCTATGTCTCTTGGATGCCAGCCAACATCGCAACTGAGTCTTCCCCTTGCTTCCAGAAATGTGACAGAAATTCAGGATGCGGATGTTTGTATGATGGTTTTTGCCCCAAGTTTTGGGCTGATTATTATGTACTTATGTACACACCTACCATTGGGAGTTGATGAAGTCAGTGGGTAGTCATGGCAACAATTCATTCATGATGAAGGTGATGGTCTGACACTTTGTGAGTGACTCTCATAAGGTTATGACCACAATCATTGATGTGTTACCTTTCAAAGTGTTGTTGTGAAGATCTTCTATGCAATCTTATAGATATGTTTAAGGAAACAATCAATGGCAGCAAGTGCAACAGTTTCATTTGTTTTACTGTTGTTGAAATCTGAGCTTGGGTTTTGGCAGGGCGACCGCTTGCACAGAGTGTTTGAGTACATGAATGTGGCACATCAATTGTGTGCGATTTTGGGAATGGATTATGTCCAGATTATTGCTGGTGTTCATCCTAGCTTGGTTGACTCAGATGGAGGACATCCCAAGAGTATTAGCAATGACACAATTGCTCGTCTAGCCAAGACCATCCATTCCTTGCGTGAGGAAAAAAAGCTTCGCCTGCAGAAGGTGCAGATCTATCCTAAACTCTGAGATCCATTGTTTGGCCATCTCTGGCTATTGTTAGATGATTTTCTGACACTGGCTCTTGTCCACAGCTGCAAGACCTTGGGACATCTCTCATTGAACTATGGAACCTGATGGACACCCCATCTGAAGAACAGGAGTTGTTTCAACATATAACTTGCAACATTGCAGCAACTGAAGAGGATGTAACTGCACCCAGTTCCCTTACCTTAGATATCATTGATCAGGTACGTGTTCATTCTCTCTTCCTCTTCCACTTGCAGGTTTCTCTACTTTCTTCCATGGAGCTCCACTTCAGGATAGAATGTGCTAGCTTTGACAATTGGTGTTGCACACTTGGTTGACATAGGTGGAAGTAGAAGTTGCAAGACTTGACTCATTGAAGGCCAGCAAAATGAAAGAAATTGTGTTGAAAAGGCGAATGGAGTTGGAGGAAATCTGCAGATTTGCACACATAGAACCCGATGCCAATACCATGGAAGGCAAACTCATTGCCTTGATTGATTCAGGTGACTATGAGATACTGTGATTATCAGGAAAAAAAAAAGTTGGTAATATTCCAAATTCCTCTGCTCATTTGCATCTGTTGAAATTGGCATTCGAACTTATCAAATTTTATTGACCACAGGAGAGGAAGACCCATCAGACCTTCTGAGCAAGTTGGAAGAGCAGATAACTCAAGTCAAGCAAGAAGCATCCAGGAGGAAGGAGATTCTTGACAAGATGGAAAAGTGGATGTCCGCATGTGAAGAGGAGGGATGGCTTGAGGATTATAACAAGGTTTGATACCTGGTCACATTGTTTAGAAACTTGTGAAGCACCAGCTCAGAAGGACATTGTTATCTTGAAACTAGCTGCTGCATTATTTTACATTCTCATAGATATTTTGTCATGGTGAATACTGGGCAGTTTCTTGCTGATGAAGCTTTGTCTATATGGTTCCAAGTTGTGACATTGAATTGGATGCAGGATGAAAATAGGTTTTCCAGCAAAGGAGCTCATCTGAATCTGAAACGTGCAGAACGAGCCCGGGCAGCAATTAATAAACTTCCTGGTATGGGCTGACATACAAAGTATGTCTATCACAACAATGCTTTCAAGTTGTAGGTTTTCAGCAGTATTGAGCAGAGAGCCTCACCTATTCAGAAAAGCTAGTGATTATAGTTTGTATGTAGATCCTAGTTTGTTTTGTTGAATCTTAACAAATCATGTTATTCCTGATTGTATGGTGTAATGTTCATTGTGTTCTACAGCTCTTGTGGAGTCATTAACTTTGAGGACCAGAGCTTGGGAGGAGGAAAATGGCATTCCCTTCCTGTTTGATGGGGTACATTCCTGTGTGTTTCTGGCCATGTTTTCTAAGAGCCGCAGAAATTTCACTTCGTTTTCTGGATGGTGTTGACAACAATGCCTTCAAAAAAACTGGATATCTGCTAATCTCACATTGAATACTCAATGTAGGTGAGACTGCTTGCCATGCTGGATGAATACAACTTCTTGCGCCAAGAAAAGGATGAGGAGAAGCGTCGACTCAGAGTATGTGGGAAACACCTCACCACTTCCAAATCTAAGATCATTGCTAATTCTCTTCTCAGCATGTCATGTACCCAGAATAGTGTAGATCCATTTACGTCTGTGAGGTAACGCAGTACCTGCCTGCAGTATGAGATGATATGTGGCAGCAATATGCCTTATTGAACATTTGGAAAAAATTTGGTTTGACAACAGGATCATAAGAAAATCCAAGATCAAATGATGAATGAAAAACAGACACTTTTTGCGTTGAAGCCCAGTCCACCAAAGGCCCCTCTCAGCTCCAAGAAGGTGAATGGTGTATCTCGCACCATTGTTAGCGGAAATGGACCTCAACCCAATCGTCGTCTTTCGCCTGGCAGTGCCATACCACAGCCAGGAACTACCGAGCCCTCAGGAACAAATGGGTTAAATGTTTCCCAGCAAAGGAAATGAAGCAGGATTGCACATGATCTGCAGCCCCTCTGAACTATGTGAATGCCAACAACGATGAGATGTCTAGGCTTGCCTCTGCAGGTGGGTCAGGTCCCACTTCCCCTCAGGATCGGTAGGCCTCCTCCTGGGAACTGCTAAACGCATTTTGGCCATCAACCTCATTCCCCACCTTCTCCATTAGGGTACTCCCAACTTTTTCTTCTGGTTAAGGAACCAGTGTATCTACCTCTGTAGGTAGGAGGAATACTGTTGGTGGGCATGGACAATCCCAGGCGGTGCAGAAGATAGCACCTCAGCCACCTCTGTCACCAGTTTCATTGTCAGCTGCAGCACAGTAGACATAGAATTGTGATTATGGAAACAGGTTGCCATCCACCCTGGTCAGCAAAGCTACTCCTAACAACTCAATTTCTGGGATATCACCCAGTGAACTTTTAGCTCAAGATCTGGAAACTACAAGGCAGCAATTAGATTACTACTCTACCTAAAGGGTGGAGTTTTTCATAACCAGATTTACACTCTGGGTTTCTGCTGATGGGGTCACTAGGATGTCACCTTTGTACCTTCTTAGACTAATCTAAGTTATCTAACCAAAGTAGACAAGTTGATACTGCCAGTTTCTTTGAACTCTGAATGGAAACTATTTAGTCAGGCATCATGTTTGTGAAAGAGCTGCATCAAACCAAGCCAACATCTGTTGCCTCTGCTCTGAAGATTTATGTGCATATACTTCAAAAAATTGTGACATGAGGTGAACACTTGCTATGCACAAAAGAATTCTCCTCTGGAAAAGTTGCACAACTTGAACATGTAATATGGGCAGTTGCATATTGATGGAACATTTAACCCCATTTAATCCAAACCTTATCCAAAGTTTTCATCCTCATCAAGGCCTGCTATTTAAAATGAAGTGCTGCTTGTATGGTTCACTCCATTATGTGGTCGTTCTGGCTTAATAAAGCTGCTAGAGAGATGGAGAGTGTCTTGTTGCAAAAACTCTGAGTGAATTTGCTGCTGGTTATCAAGCCCTGTCTGTGCCTGTTGCAGTTGCTCAAGCTACTGTGAATTTAAGAGGTTGGTTTGGCAGATGTTAGAAGTCCTGTCCACACAAATTCTGGCCACTGCTGTTAGTTGACTGTCCTGTTACCTCATTCAAACGCTGCACCTCTTCTCGTAGTGCATCATTTAAATCTGCATTCCACTCATCAACTTCAGCACACTATATTACAAAACCCCTAGTCGGGCAGATATCACCAAGGACACTAATCTTATCAAACCCACAGTTAATCATCTGCTCACATCTGAATGGACTCATCAACATATGATTTTTCTAGCAAGTGCTGCTAGTGCCCAAATCTACAAGAGATAACAATCAAACAGGTATACCATCCCGCAACTGGGCTTGCTGCTCCATAGATTGCAGTTGCAACTTCAGCTCACTATTTCCTGCAGTCAGGCCTGATGAATCTTTCTGCAACTCAACCAAACACAACCAAACCATAGCCAAGTTTCAGAACAACATGTAACTATAAAAGATTTTGTGCACAAAAGGTTTCCTCACATATCGTGGTCTAATCCCAATGTGTTATTGCAGTTCCTCCTGTACCTTCTGATCAAGAGGTGAAGAAGGCAACAGACAAACTAGCTAGTTTTGTAGTGAAGAATGGTCGTCTGTTTGAAAATGTCATGCACTATTCAACAAATGTTAGAAAACACAATCCAAAAAGGGATCTAGCTACTCACCAACAAAGTAGGGACACGCTCATTGCAAACATTATCTAGTTAATGACCAATAGGTTTTGATGAACACATTTAAGTCATGAGGAGTGAATAGAAATTGCCCTCCAAAAATGTTGCAGGTAGAACGTCAAAAAGCTTCTTTCCCAAAATCTCAAACAAAGAACCATCATATTGAACATTTGCATCCAATGTCATAAATTGCATCATTCCTGGTCAGCAACTATAGTTCACAGTGGACCAACTTGATCATGTCCTAGGAACTTCCTCCCACCACTCTACCAAAATTTGCCTATCTATCTAGTTGAAGTTCAATAGGATCACTATGCAAGTTTTCCCATCACAGTTGGTGAGCCAATAAACGACATTTGCATGCAACATAGCACATACTCTGACGCACCAACTTCAATCACAAAACTTGGGCAATGGTTTGTCAAGTCACAAAAACAAGGTTTATAACTCACATCCACTTCCTTTGATTTGAGTGAAGGGCCTCCAAATCTAGTTGATCCAACCATTCTAATTGATTTAAAAACACCTCGAAACAACAACTTCTCTTCAAACATACAAGCAAACTCTCGTGCTACACATTCATGCACCACACCAACCATAAATTTCACAATCAAAATTTATGTTCTCCCATTGTACAGAATCATGTGTGGTAGTCAACCTTGTCTTTACTCGTGAATACCACACAACCTCGTCTTTTCTCGCGAATCCTATCAATCTCATCAAGACTTTTCACTCACACCTGTAAAAGCCAAGAATTGAAATATCTATGTTCCCTCAACCAAACTCTTGAAGCGCGTCATGCAAATCCTCTTGAAAACAACCAAGTCTATGAAAGGGGCTTAAGAAATATTATAATGTCCCACGAGCATTTCTTCCAAATCCACATCCTCTAGAGTTGGACTCGATCCCTCAAAGTTGGACGATATGACACAAATCGACATCATTCTCTCCTCCATGGTATAACGCCATCTTAGAGATGTTGCCCTTAAACTAGCATACAATAAATTTCAACTCTTTGATAATCTTGGAAACAAACATCCAATCCAGAAAAAAACTGCATCAAATCAATCTCAAAATGCGAGAGAAGAAAAAGCAACCGTAATCACTTCCCTTAAACTAAAATTACCTTACTCACGTGGAACAGAGATAACTGAAACAACAAGAAACGCTTCAATGCCACCTCCCCATTCGTAACAAAAAGGAAAAAGAAAATAGCAAAAGGACTTGAAAATCTGTTTGATCGCATTACCTTGCGAAAAAAAACAGACATTCGTTTTGATCACTGCCGAAGCCGCAGCTTCCTGGAATAGAATTTTTGAAGGCCTTCTCGCGAACGCGTCTGTTGCGACGGCAGATCCTTCAATGACGTGATAGATGAAAAGGACACGAAGGGAAGAGAGAGAGAGAGAGGACACGCGTGCCCTCACGACATAAAGTAAGGGGGATGCACCTATGTGCAAAAATCCATCATTGCTAGCTATAATCTATCCATCCATGGATGCACTTCACTTTGTTGTGCTGTGTTGATGTTGTGAAGAAGTTAACAGCAAAATGTATTTGAAACCTTTGCCTCATTCAACTATAACTATTCTGCATAGATATTCAAGCCTGGTATGCGTTTGCTATTTCTCTTACATGATTGTTTCTTGCACATAAAGATGAAAAAAATTTGCAGTTTTTCTACATATACTATTGTTTCCTAAAAGTTGGAGACTTCCAAAGCAGCTTGGAGAAATGGAATCGACTGTCAATTTGGTCATCTCTATTGGTTCAAAAAAAACAAGCAACTCATAGCTTAATGGCTTTGCCAATGTTATATGACCATCAAAGACCAACTCCTTAGGAAGGAAAATAAAGAATCTTTAGGAATATTTTATTTTCCGAAATTGAATATTCAAAATTAATTAATTGTTTGGGAGGCATGTGCCAAACCTGCCAAGGTCTTATAGTATATGGAATGTTTGGAATCTAAAATTTTGAAACTGAAATGTTTGAATTCTGATGTGTGAATATTGAAAGCTGAAATTTGAAATTTGTATGTGAAATGCTTGGAATCTGAAATTTTGAGAACTAAAATGTCTAAATTGTGATGTGTGAATACTCAAAGCTGAAAACTAAAACTTGAAATTTGAAATCTCTATATGAAGCATTTGGAATATGAAAATTTGAAAACTGAAATGTCTGAACTTGGATGTGTGAATATTGAAAGTTGAAAACTGAAAACTAAAATTTGAAATCTTTCTGTGAAATATCTAAAAGGAATTTGAAAACTTGAAAACTGAAATGTTTAAATATTGAAAACTAAAAATTGAGATGTCTAAATATTGAAAACTGAAAACTAAAATGTTTGAATACTGAAAATTAGAAACTGAAATGTCTAAATACTAAAAACTAAAAATTAAAATGAAAATTGAAAAGCCATTGTCATTTATAACAACAATGGTCAAATTGATATCTAAACACATTGTTGTCTCCATCTCCTATAAAAATCATCAAAATGTTCAATAAAGTTTTCTATTACACATTATAATGCCCTTACTAGCTTTTAACAAAATTCTTTTTTTTTGCCTAATCTTTCAAACTTTTGCAACAAGTCTACAGCTCATTCTCATACCAAAAGTTTAACAATGGGACAAAGAGGAAAGTAGAATATTATCTAAATTATAAATATTTCCAATGCCCATTTCTTTAATTTTAGGACCCAATGGGAAGAAAGATTAAAATCTTGCTTGAGAATTTAACATGAAGCCTCCATCACCACAAACAACCACAACCTTTTTCTCTAGATGAAAAAGATAGGTTGTCGTCGCCAATGGTAGTCATGTTCCCATAGTTGTTGAAGAATTGTCAAGGAGCAATGTGTTGGGCTCATATGCCTACATACACACACTCCCTACATACCATCCCATCAATGCCTTCCAATTTTTTCCTTTCCTAGTGCACCCAACACACATTTGAATTTGGAATCGTTGATTGATTTTGTAAACAAGCATCAATGGGTGTAGATAGGTTGAAAAAAGAAAGTGAGAAATGAAATTAATACTAATGTCTAGTTGACAACACAATCAACACAAGACAAATTTTTCAACTTCTTCAAGATGGGTGGGTGTAGTATGGAAGAAAAAGGTTTGTTAAGAGTGTGAGGAAACCTGAAGACCTTTACAAAAGAATGACATCAAGGTGAAGAAGATGTTTTGTTGTTTCCTGGTTGAAATAGACAACAAACCAAAGTTCCATATCCATGTCAGGAATTTCTATCAAGATGATAATAAAGGTTTATGAAGGTTAGTGGCTTCCTTCACAACCCCAAATCTCTCAAGGTCTGGCATTGAATCGAAGCCCTTTGCTTATAATTGTTTAAGCCATCTCTCATGTGCTTGGCCAAAAACTACAAGATAGAATCCATCCAATTTGAAAAACCCCCCCAACACCCTATACAGAAATCAAGAATCCCCACTCATGATCAATAATTGCATGCAACAAGACATCCTCCACCTACAACTGTTAACAAATAATTCTCATGAAGCATGAGTTAACAATTCCAAATTCAAATGTGACCTTTTGTTTTCTTTCACACACACACATGATTTCACACATTAGTGTTTACTACCTATTTGCATTGTAAGTTGAAAGAGTGAGTGAACATACATTCCCATGCAAAGAGAGTCACCAAGAATAAGGATTGACAACATTGCCAATACTATCATCTGGATAGGGACGTATAAGAAGATAATGAATGGTCCTCCCTTCTTTACGCACCATAATTGTAATAGGAAATTGATACTTGAAGCTACTAGTGTTTGCAATGTAAGAAAGAAGAAACAATAGTTAGTTTTTAGCAATCTTCAACATTGCATTTTTGGGAAGAGGTTTGGATCATTTTCTTTGGAAATACTTGTGAATTTACCAAGTTCCAATCGAGTTGTTTCTCTACTAAACAAAAAGAATATACTTTTAATCATGCATTTCACACTCAAGACAAATGTCAATTGCCAAAGTCTTTGGTCTCCATGACAGAACCATAGACCATATACATAGGAGCCATTTTGGTCTTTGTGATAAAACCATAGGCCATATAGATAAGAACCATTTTGCCAAAATCCCCAATAATACCTACATACACACATACATACACACCGCATATGCAACGTTGATAAGTTCATTGAATGAGGTTAAAACAAAGTTTGGCATGCCTTCAAATATAGCACCCAAGATACCCACTTGAATCACCCCAAACAAGTTTGTGTAGACTGTGACAGTTAGTGGTGTTGGGAATATTTTCACAATTGAAACTTGTGATAAATAGTGGTGCATTGTCAACTGCAAAAAAATCCCAATTAGCTTTCAAACTTAGAACCCCCATCAATGATGAAGTTTTAAAGATTTATTACATAATTGCAAGTCTATAAAGGAGGGAAAGAGGGGGAAGGGGAAGGGGAGGGGGAAAGAATACATGAATGGGGACTTGAGAGAAAGAGATGATGGAAAAGCAAAGTAGGTCTTCCACTTGCAAGTTGAGATAAACAACCCACAACATTGAATTCAACACCAAGAAGATACATCCCAGCTGAAATTTGTTGATAGACATGCTTGCAACACTAGTGCCAAAACACACAGTTAGTGATTTGAAAGGTTGGACGAGGACAACATAATCAACTTCAAGCTGCATATTACTAGAACTCCATACAAGGAACACCTCACCTTTGTATAATGACATCAAGACTGCTCTTCCTACGCAAATTACTATTCTAATCACCTTAGCTATCCCATCCCGCCTTCAAATGTGAATATCTTCTAAACTGTGATAACAAAATCTACCCCAAGAATCATCAATATTTTTAATTATACCATGAACTTCAAAATTTTGTTTAAGAATTTGAAATTGGACATTCCAAAATTCCATAGAGATACTCTAAAACCATTGCTAGAACAACTTGAATGAAAATGAGATGGAAACCTCTTTTAGCTCCATTGTCGTCAATATAACAATTCATACATGGGATGAACACAAAAACCACCAAAAATACAAGAATGCCATTTCCTCAACTTTTCAAAATCACAACCCCTAATTGTCTATTATTATTTCAGCTAGGTCATGTGCAACGTGGCATTCAACTAAACACATCATTATGAATTCAATAGAGAATAGAAGATCACCAACATAGTACCCTTGATCAAATCTCTTGGGGATTTGATCTATGTAAGCAACAAAGAAAAGAAATACTCTCTTAAGTGATTTTTTTGGGGGTTGGTTAGAGATGTAAACAAAAACAGATTTAGAGGGTGGTAGTATCTAAAACTAATATAAAAAACCCTTACCCAAAAAAAGCAGAAAGCTAGAGCTGTAATTCCAATAACAGAGAGCTTGGTTGAAAAGATAATCCTTTCAACTTCTACAATGATTATCAAAACTTACAATGTTCAATTACCTAAAAACCTAATGTAATTAGGGTTATATCCACCCAAACATGGAAAATTACATCCATGTGAAAGTTTTCATTCTATGAACACTTGTCATCTCCACATTGGTCAATGAGTGAGCCAAAATTTTATCCCCAAGTCCAAATCTTGCACAAATGCATAATCTCTACCCTATGTGTAGAGCCAACAAACCTAGGTCATGTTTACTGACAATTTTGTCTCCTCTATGGGCATAGAAAAAACTTACTTCCTATTTAGTGACAATCTAGTCATGTATGTTGATTTACAAAAAGCTTACACCCTATGATGTTGAAGAACTTCTTATCATCATGTATAAACTAAAGTGCATGACAAGAGTCTAATTGTTTTGTTGCTCTAATTTAATAGGTACTCTTCTATGTCTACATCGCATTCTGGTGAAAAACCTTGAGTTTAAAAAAAGTTTACACCCTATGATGTTGAAGAGCTTCTCATCATCATGTATAAACCAAAGTGCAAGACAAGAGTCTAATTGTTTTGTTGTTCTAATTTAATAGGTACTCTTCTATGTCTACATTGCATTCTGCTGAAAAACCTTGAGTTATGGGCTATTAAACATGAACCAAAATCATGTTCCAACAAATTAGTTTTACAAGTACAAGGTGTCATCATCCCCAAAACCTCAAAATAGTTTGAGACCACAAAGGTCATTTTTTAAAAATGAAAGTAAATGAGTAAATCTCAACAAGTTATATAAATGAATCTTGGGTTCGGAATCTAATTTCTTTGCCACATTTCAAGCAGGCTGAAAAAATGTGGGAGGGAAATCTTACCATACGAATGGAAAATTGGGAATGTTGCAGTTAACAACCACAAGAAGTGGTGTGTCACACTGTGGCCTTGCCATTTACATTAAAAAGTATTCTAAGGCGGAAAAAAAATTACGGAAATTCAAATATTTCACCATGCAAAAATATAATCTTCAAAAAAATCCTTTAAAAGAAACCAAAATGCTTCAAGATATCAACACTCTATAACTAATCTCCAGTTTCAACACAAGCCAAAAGCCAAAATATCATCTTTCAAAAATCCTCATATAAAAATAGACCTACTACCTTGGGGCCAAAATCCATTAAGCTACCATACTCCATAATGAATCTAAATACAATATTCTTGCCTTGGTAGACAAGGCCAAAAAAAGTATAAAAGGTAAGAAGATTGCTATTGTCCAAGTGCACTTGATGAGTCAAATTGTGAAGAAACCTAAAACCTAGCTGTGTATTGAGTCTGCTTTATGTGACTCACAAGGCTTCTGATGTCATCTTCCCCACAATTTCATGTCGTAAGACCACAATCCCTTACCATCTGAGCTCAAAGACTCAAAGCCCTCAAAGCCCATTACAGAGTTTTTGCAAACGTCATGTCTCATACCCAGCATCCACATTCCTAAATGCAAGTCATCAGACATGAAGTCGTCAGACAAATTTGTTTTCTTGGCAATACATCAATATCTACTCTGTTAAGGTAGTGCAGGTTTTGAGCTTGAATTAGGTCAACAAATAGCACTACTGTCTATTGCAAAAGGTAAGCACCCCACCATATAAGCTTCATACCACAACTATAGTAGTTACCTACTCCACAGACACTTCAGACACTTCAGACACTACACCATAGTCCAACAGCAGATCAACTAAAATGTAACTCCCTTGTGCACGTAAACTTGCAAGAGTGCTAAAAAGGCAATGAAAAAATTATGCAAAAAAGAAATAAGTAGATATTTTTGCTGGGCTACAGACTTGAAGCTACATACCCTACAATATAGCAATGACTACAGGACACCAGTTTGATGATAAGGTTCTTAAAGAACCAACTATCATGTTTGGTAACACACACATGCATACTTCCTACAAACAATGATGCTGTACACAGAGACTCCCACCTTGGCAGCAAAACTTACAACCTTGAATTTTACAAAGCACATACAGGAAGGAGGCAATTGGAAGTAAAAGTAAGGTGTCCTGCTTCTAGAAAACCCTAAACTGATCATTTCATGGCCTGTGTATGCTTATTAACACCCAGAATTGATCAGGAGAAGCTGAGATGTGAATGCGGTGACTATATACAGTGAATGGTGGACTTGCAACAGCTCTCAGAGACGGTCCAGGAAACTGCTGTATGAAGAGCTTGTTCGCAGAACTGGCACACGTCGGCGTCCTGACAATGCCTCCTTCAAACGAGCTATTTGAAAACCAAGCTGACTTATTTTCTGCAATATATTCAAACATCCACTGTTTATCATTTCCAATGAAAGTAAGATCTTCAGGATTGTCATTCACAAGGTTGACATCAACATCATTCTGTTTAAAGGAAGGTCAAACAGAACTGTTTTGTGCATTTAGTGTTTTCACAAGTAAGAAGAAGACTGTTGCACTGGTACCTCATCCTTGGAGCAAAGCTGCAAACGCAGCTGCTGGTTCTGATATCGCTCATGCTGCCATCGGTGTCCTATAATCACAAGACCCATCACTGTAGCAGCCAAGGCAATGGACCAGAGAGTGTTCGCTTGTCGTGCTTGCACATACCACAGTGCAGTCTGCCGTTTCCACCATGCTTCATATGTCTGTTCATCACATCCATCCCCAAGTAATGGTGCAGAGCTTTTTGTTCTATCTTCTGTCTCCATCTTCTGGCTATCCACACCTTCACCTGAATCTGCAAACTCAAAACCTGAATTCTCTCCAAAAATATCCCTCTCTAAACCTGCCAAAGATGGCACCTCCTCTTCAACCAAACAAGCTGGGGCCTTGTTCTCATCACCCTCATCAACTTCACCATGGAAAACCTCCTCCCTTAGAAGCAATTGCGTAGAGTTTGACCGACTCACAATTGTAGGCGAAGATGGAGAGGAGAGACAGGATCCAAGCAGTGGCCCTGCTTGCCCAAAATCAGGCTCCGCTCCAGCCTTAGAATCTGAAGCCAGTCCATATAATATGCTTGCACGTCCCATCTCATCCTGCTCATAATCAACTGCATGACATCCAATCACATATGACATGGGCTCCAGTTTTCAGATAGGTCCCACATACAGGCCAGGCAGCAAACAACAAAATCCACCATCTTCCACAAGCTTTTCCACATAAGAGAAAGCAACAATCAACATTCCAGACTCCAAACCACATGTGCAATTTGCGATATATTCTGACAATCCTCCTGGATGATGATGGACTCTAAGAAGCAAAGGTAGAATTCAGTGGCGACCATGAGTGTGACAACAAAAAGATGAGAGTTTGCGGACCTGCAGTAGTCATGGGCGTCAACCATTCCATCCCTGACAACTCAGGCTGCTGCATCTGAGAGGCACAGCTTCTGGCAACAACAGGCAAAAGAGCACCCCTCCTTCTCCTCGTCCCCCCATCGTGCTCCTCCTCCATCTCATCAGTGTCTTGTGTGGCCGGCGAAGCTTCCTCACTTAACCCTACATCACTTCCCTCTGATGCTGTCTCTTCTGTCTTCTTCTTCTTCTCCTCTCCATCATCCGGATCTGGTTCCGTGATTGACGGCCGCTCCTCACCATTCTTATTACTTAAGCTCTCATGCCCCGCGGCTTCCGGGGAGGAGGAGGAACGAGGAGAGCAAAGGAAATACCCGGAATGAAGAGCCGTGGCAAAAGTATCAACTCCATTCCCCCCTTGCCCTGTTCCCGCATCCAGCGAGGTGGATGCTGAAAGAGAATGAGAAGACAGAGAAAGCGAGACTACTTCCCACTCATGCCCTCTACCACCACCATCATCACTGCCACTGCCACTGCCGGAAGAAGAATCACCACCCATGCTAAAACAAACAAACAAACAAGCAAGCTCCTAGTGCTTTTGTTCAACAAAGAAAACAAAAAAATCCCCCAAAACCTTTCTAGAAATTCTTCTTCTTCTTCTACAACAACTGCTGCTGTTGTTTCGGTTTCAGAAAACAACAAGTTACCGAAACTCTTGTATGAATGAATCCTGCCTTGGGAGCCAAAGAAAAAAAAGATACCCACCACCCTCAACCGCTGCTATTGCCGCATCAAACAGAAAACAACAACAACAACAACAACAAAACCACAAAACAAACAAGAGGCAAAATCTGCAACCACAATTGCACACCAAAAATCACCACCCAACTTCACAAACTTCTAAAACAATTCATTCACAAAACAAAAAAAAAAATCACCCACAATTCACCAACAAAGTTACAAACTTTTCTCCAAATCTTTTGGCAAGCTTGAAATTTCTTGCAGGACAAAACTTAGAGGACAATTTTTGTTGAGGAGAGGGAAAGGGAGAAGAAGAAGAAGAAGTGGAGTGTGCAAGAAAGAAATCTGTAAACCCCTTGGAAGTAGTCCACAAACAACCCCAACTTTGATTTTCTTTTCTTTTTTCTCACAAAGCACGAGAATTTAAACAAACCCAACACGGCATTTACCCTACTGGGTGTGCCTACTAATATTGGCTTCCACCACTATTTTTGGCCTGGACAAAAACATAGCCCTTCCTAAGAACACCCTACCTATCTAGCTAGCTAGCTAGCTTCAGGGGGAAAACAAACCCAAAAAAAAACCCATTTATTAAGAAAACAAAAACAGCAAATTTGAGATATTTTAATGAGTTTCACATGAAGCAAGAAGAGAGAGTGAGAGAGTTGCAAAAGGGAAGGAAGGGGCTTTTTCTCACTGAATTCTACTCTAGAGAGCTTTATTAGATGATTGTGTAATTTATGATTTTTATCTAGTTAAAGCATTTGGAGAAATTTTGTGGTGTTTTTGGAGGGCACCTTGTTTGTATGTATGTATTCATGAATATCCTTCCTAGAAAAGAGGACGGGTATTATCACACTTACTTCGTTGGAGGGATCTTGTGCCTATCATGTCTACTTTTGAAGAGTGAGAGGCATAATAAGAGCAATCCATCTCATAAGTTTTAAAGGTCTAAGGTAACACTCGAGGAAGAGCAGGACTTTGTCGAAATAACCAGTTGTTGCTGGAGCCAAGGGTTCACCATGGTAACCAATTTTGTTAAGAAATAACAAGCACCAGTACTTTGTTGTAGTGAAGAAGGTCTGCCTGCATGGGATTTATATAACAAAGTGTACAAGTACCTTAGTACCTTGGCCAATTCAACACTAATTATATTATTTTCAGAAATGCTGAAATTTTCAAAAAAAAAAAATCTTCCAAATCAAAAAAATATTGTGAAGGAAAATAATAAACATTTACAAAAAAATTCCATTTGTTGAAATGAATGTTTCAAAATTATTTATTTATTTATTTGACAGACATGTGTTGAAATGGCCAAGGTACTATGGTTAATGTACAAGAACCCTGTCTCTAAATAGCTATTACTCATTGAATTAGTAGTTCACTCAAGATAAGTAACAAAACAAATTCAGACCACCAAATCCAGCAATTTTCATTGGTCATAACATAGGTTTAGGGTTTAGGGTTTTAGGGGTGGGAAGACAATTTGAACTATGTTTTTTTGGTTGTTGTTTTTCTTGACACAAATTGATGAATGACCTCGCCTCTTTTTGGACACTAGGCATTCTCGTGGAACAGGGAGATTTGATTCTCAATTGCACCCAGATTCAATTGGGATAGAAGAGATCATTGTTTTGTTATCATCCTCTCTCTGCAATTGGATTTGACAAGCCAGAGTCTTACTTAACTTTTCAACTTCAACATAACCTTAGAGAAACCGAACCCGAGTTGAAAATTTTCAACTATGACATATAATACCCCTTAGAACAAGGGGTGTGTCACACTGTGTGGCCTTTGCTGTTTACATTAAAAAGTATCTTCAGGCAAAAAGAAGAATTATGAAAACTCAAATATTTCACCATGCAAAAATATAATCTTCAAAAAAAATTTCTAAAAGAAACCAAAATCCTTCAAGACATTATAACTCTATAACTTTTGCTTTAAAAAAAAAAAAAAAAAAATAATCTCAAGATTAAACACAAGATAAAATATCATCTTTCAAAAATCCTCATATAGAAATAAACCTATTACCAAGTGGGTCTTCAGGCCTCCACAAAACCTTATTTTGCTGAACATTGCAAAAAAAGTGGTCCCTTTCTAGGGTTTTCATTGATCCTCTAAAATTCTCACACAAACTTACAAAACATCAAAACCCTACAAAACTTCGGGACGCAGGACGCACGGATTCAGGGGAGGCTTCATTTCTCATCCTGACGTCCTTTACTATATAGGATATACACAAACTGCTGGTTCTTTGAAAAATGTACAAAGGTATTAGGAAAAAAACAAAAAAAAAGGAGAATTTAAAGGATGTCAAGTTAGCATAAACTAGATGTCAAAATTTCTCCAAACCCTATTATTACACATTTAACTATTAATTCACTCAAGATAAATTTTTTTTTAAATTTCAAACTACCAAATCCAGCAATTTCATTAGCCATAACATTTTTTTCTTTTCGGCACACTTACACACAAACCTATTCAACACCGTGCCTATATTAGTAAACTAATACTCTAACCCTTGCCTATATACAGACCGGGTTAAAAACCAAACCCAAGTTGAAAATTTGGAAGTCCCCTTATGATTTTAAGGGAAACAAAGGAAATTTATTTTATTTTTCTCAAACCGGACATGCTTCCAAGGTGGTGAAAATTTCAACCAATAGTCGTCTCCCAGGAAAATACTCGATCGGGCAAACTGCGGGCACAAGGTGCTAACTCATTTAACACCCTCCTTCTGAGAAGAAAATGGGGTAATGGTGGTTTTGTTTTTGTTTTGTTTTTTTTTTGGCTGGAGGGCCAAAACTAGCCCCCCTTTGATTTCCTTTAGGAGATGCCCTCCCCCCCTACCAAATAAATTGAGGTCTTCCTTACCAGCCTTGCCAGAGTACGAAAACCTTTTTTTAATATAAAATTATTATTATTATTATTATTATTAAAATTTTATTTTGAGGGCAAAACCAGACCGATTTGCCTCCACAAGTGTCAAATGTGATTTTTTATTCGAACCAATAAAACCGACCCACTTGGATGAGTATCAAATGCGTGTTTATCTTGGAGGAACAAAACGGATGCATTCGACTTCCTTTCCGAGTAGACCCGGCAGTTACACCAATACTACCTTCACCTTCTTTGAGTGCGGGTTCTTCTTAGTGGCCATATTAAATCAAATAAAAATTTAGATTTGGACTCAGAGGAACTGATTTAGTTTGAATATGGGATTTACTTACAATATTTAGATATAATTCAAATGAATTTTGGGGTTCTAACTAAAGTGTTCGGCAGTTCTTCGAATTTTTAAAGAACCACTTGTTCAGGTTCTTTAATTATTCGAGAATCAAAGACCACTGGTTCCTCCTGGTTCCACTTCTTTGAATCAAAGAAGAACCATGGATTGCAGTTATCCAAAACCCCTTAAAGAATCAAGAGTTTTCATTTTATTTTTTTCCTTTAAAATTGGAAACATTGGCCAAATTGTTGAAACCATTTTTTTTAAATCATAAAAATTATGATTATATATATTTTTTAATTTATTTAAATTATTTTTAAAAACACTGCTTTTTTACAGGAATTCACAAAGTAGGAAAACCTTTGTTCTATTGTTTTTCATGGACAAACCACACTTGCTGACTAACAAAAGGATGCAAGTGCCAGTACCATACTGCATCTGGTGACAATTCTAGGGCAATCCCAGTTGCATTGGACTGCCATGCAATGAATATGGTATTTGAAACCCACAATGTATGCACACCACCATTGTTGCTGTCCTTGTGTCCCAGACTCCTCCAGTTCAGGGGCATTTCATTTAGGTTACCACCTAAATGCTTGGCATCTTTTTGGAGGCCAGACTGAATTAACAGCCACCAATGCACCAGTTGGCCGTTCTGTCCACTGGATGGGTTGCGTTTTCTCATTCGGCGCCGGATGGGGCTCATCACAGTCGATTTCTTTTTGCTGCTGACCACTGTACTTTTTT
>Ga0116231_10005487_pt1 | contig 24941 bp, 23 predicted proteins | sample S1TSphgellanicum_2_FD_89695 | JGI IMG/M metagenome (GOLD analysis project Ga0116231, IMG submission 89695) | Host-associated microbial communities from peat moss isolated from Minnesota, USA - S1T2_Fd - Sphagnum magellanicum MG | ecosystem: Host-associated > Plants > Peat moss > Unclassified... | reverse complement strand
TGTGATTTGATCCCATTTGAAAGACAGGCATTAAGCAAAACAAATTGAGGTAAGTGTTTCTGCACTTGGGAATAAGCACTTATTGGCAATGAGCCCATAAAAGGATTTGACTGCTTGCCATAATCAATTGGCTCTAGCTTACATTGCTACATGCAAAATTGAGACCTTCACTAAACTGCCATGCGCTGGTTGCACCCGAGTTTTTGTGTTCCAAATTGCAATACCTTTTCTTGCAACAGAAACTTCACATGTCCCAAGAGATCATAACACTGTGTGAGCATCATGTCCAACACTCTCTGTTCATCCTGTACATGCTTCCCACATTCAATGATAATACAATGTGTGAATACACAGAAATGTCCATTGAATTAACTGTTCCTGCACCCACCTTGCCTTCATCCAGTGCCCATATACAAGGGGCACATGCTTGCATTCGGCATCCCCACAAAATATAACATGCTTTGGTTGCAACCCCTTCCTTCAGATTGCATTTGTTGAACTAGTTCCAATGTCCTTACAATGCTATTCCTGGCATTTTGCATGTCCCAGAATCATGGCAGTCCATAAAACATTGTTGGAAAAGCTCCATTGTCAATTCTCATATTGCCACCCAGTCTTGATCATGTATCTTGTAAGCTTTCCGTTCCATGTAATTAAAATGTTCAATTGCACTGTTCCTGTGCCCAATAGAACCCAAGGTCCTCTTGTTTCACCCATGAGGGATTCCTTCTGTCATCAAGCCAGATTGCCTCCTGTGTCTTCTTGTGCTTAAAATTTGGATTCATGATATTCACTTAAAGCAAAATTCAGCTCAGTCACTGGGCAGAACAAGCTGTCATAACAACCATGCAAGATATAATTCTGACTTCCTCAATCCACATGAGAATTGAGACAAGAATGCATTTGCCTTCTCTCATCTCATGTGCACCCAGCAGTGTGAAGGATCTGACAAGAATCTCAACCCAAGAATTTCAACCAAATTTTCAGTTCTCACTCAATGATGTGGTACTTCAATTCTTTGGAATAGAGGACATGAATATGAATCATGTCAATGTGAACTAACTTGGGATTACTCTCTGTTTAATCATGTCAGCTGCAACAAGAGACATGTCACCAGTGCCAACCAAGTGGTGTAACTCTCTGCTAACCAAGAAGCAAAATTTACCTTTAATACCTTTGGACCTGCAATTTAACAAGTTGTAAAATTTTGTATGATCTCTTATGTGTTCTGTCATGATCACTGGTAGCATAATATGTTGGATGTGAATTTCTCAACATTGTACCATTGCAAATAGGGTTGCAGAGGTACTGTCTGCTAACACCCCAGGATCCTTAAAATCATTGTACAGTACCAAGTAAAAAGTTTCAAGACTTTGGTTGCAAATAGCTAAACTCATTTTCTTGTGATCTCTGTTATTATTCTTTCATGATCACTGGTGGAATAATATGTTGTATCCAATGTGAAGTTGATGGGAAATTCTGACAATTGCAAATTAAATTTCTTTGTATTTTGACTGGTTTGATGGATTGGTACATGAAAGGAGGATGCACGGGTTAGGTAAGAGTTCATGTTTAGGGTTCAGAGTTTAGGGTACATTGATAAGAAACGGGAGATTCAACTTATCAGCTAAAACTTGCACACGCAGGTTTTCAGAAGCAGTTGAATCATCAGATACAGTGGTTCTAGATCAGCTCCCTCAGCACTGGCAATGAGTTTTAGATGGAGTTTAGAGGGAGACTTTACCCAGTACAGAAATGCAAAAATTCTTGATTGCACTTGAAGGCGCACACTTTACATCATATATACATGACAGTGGTTTTGCAGACCTCAGAACATGTCATTTGAAGAATCTTCTTTCTAGTCTTGTCTTTTTTCAAGGATGCAAAGGCTCTGGACCCTAACACAAATTTCTGATTAGAAAGCTGTCTTGAACCTCAAACAGCTGCAAGCACTGCAGTCATCCAGTGAGATCCTCAAATGCTGTGTGCATACTAGTTCAATCATTCAAGCTTTGAGGCTCTTTAGTATGCTCTGAAGTTGCTTGCAACATATGCACAATGTCAAGTCTAAGTGCAGGAATTGTCATGGTTGTGTGCTCTTTCTCCCACAGCAGGGAGCCTTGCTCAGATCTATAAAAGGACATGCATGGTTCAGACTAAAGAGCTTGACATTTTCTCATGTGTTGCAGATTGGGGCCTAGTACGAATGCATGCACATCATGGGTATTGTGGAAGATATACCCACCGGACTTAGACAGGAAGATCTAGAAGAAGCCTAGGGAACTTTCTGAACTTCCAGTATTGGAAGTGTGAAACCCTAGGGGCTTCTGCTTCCTTGTTGAGGGAAGAGTTTGTGATCATCAACATCCTGCAGCTGCTGCTGCTGCTGCTGCTGCTGGTTGTTGTTGTTGTTATTGTTGTCAGGAGATTGACAGGCAGTCGAGGTCACAATGCCTGTGTTGGGATCCAGCGAAACACGGCAGGTCAGCTCCTGATTGTACTCTTTGGTCATGAGTCCAGCAAACAATCGCACAGTTGCCGTGACGGAGATGGTGAGTCCCAGCTCGATGGTTCGACTCTTTGTTATGGCCTCCTTCATGCTCGGCCCCGCTCCATACAGTGGCACGTACTTGGCCTCTGCAGCCACCATCAGCTCCGACTGCGAATCCCTTTGCTGGTAAAACCTTGCCACCTGCAGGCAGCAGCATACATATCATCACCTTGAATGTCAGGGAGATGACTAAGGCTTTGAACATTACGGAGGATCTCATATGCGCGGAAGATAGATCAGATCAGGGGTTGGAAGATCAGCCTGAGAGGTTTACCTGGACATGTGCAAGCTGCCTAGGGAGGTAAGAGAAGGTGATAGAGCTGCTAGGGCTGACAAGAGTGGCGTAGTGCTTGGATGGGTTGCGGAAGGTGAGGTGCACCATGGACTGCAAGCTCAGTATCTCAGTGGGTACTCCTGTGCGGTCGTAGCCTTGCATCACATGGAACTTCCGAAACTCCACTCGCTGCAAAACATTTGCAAGCCAAACAATCTTGATCAGTCATGTACATGCATGCACAGATTGGGTTCCGCGACTCCTGCAGCAGCAATTGTGGATGCATGACATGCTTTGTGTTGCAGATTAGTATTCTTATATTATGCATGATGATCTGCAATCTTAGGCTTTGCGAAAGAAGTATGATTAGGTCAAGGACGGGGGATCTACGGGGTTGTGAACCTTGAGGGTGGTAGACGGTGCATGAGGATGGCAGACGATCCAGTACAAGAGACAAGTGACGGCGAGAATAAACGCCATGGAACACAGCGTCACGCACAACCACAACACAAGGGAGGTGAAGCGCGCGCAACACTTGGATCTCTCATGCGCTGCGCATCGACCAGCTGCTCCAGCTCCTCCTCGGCCTAACCCCGCTGTCTCAGTCTCCTCGTCAACAACCCATTTGCTGGAAACATCCGCATGATGGGCAAACCCCGTCCGAGGTCGAGACTTGCGCCACGAATGCACTCGGGCACTGACGTTGGACATGGAGAAAGGCCGCTGATCAGACCTGTAGTAGTTGCTGAAAAAAGATCCGACCCTGCTTAAGGGGGAGGAGGTAGCACCAGTAAAAGCTTGATCAGAGAGACCGTCACGCTCAGACTCCTCGCCTTGCAGGAACTGTTTCCGATCATGGAAGTTGATGGAGCTGAGGTCGAGAAAGGAACTGCAGGACGGGCTTTCTACGTAGTAAGAAGCTTGCAGTGGCTGTCCAGCAGCTGCGACCATATTGTAAGGAGTGCTGTAAACCGAGGCGCTGCTGAAGAACAAGGGAGCAGTACTCATGGAATCTAAAGATTGCGAGCGGCTCAAACGCGGCCCCGGCTGCTGCTGCTGCTGGTTGATCTGCAGAAAGGACTCCATGATGCGAATTGCCTCTCGAGAGTACGTATGTTTCTCAACAACCTTGCAGAGGTTTTGCACTAGCTGCTCATGTACAGCTGCAACACTCAGCCTGCAACAAAACGGAATTGATTCTAGCTGCTGCTGCTGCTGCTGCTGCTGGTTCCTGCAGATGGATTCGCTACGTTCTACAGACGAACGTCAATGCCATGTTTGAACTCTCATCATGGGTTTTGCGCTCTAATCATATAAAAGACACGAGGAATACTGCTATTGCTTGAACTGCTTCTGCTAGCTGCTTTGATGAATGAATGACAAGCTCCCGAACCGGCATCTTGCAGAAAGAAACTCAAGAAAAGTTTGAGAACGAGTTCTCGACGAATTCTCGCAACTCATGCACACCTCTCTTGTTCATGCAAGAATTTATATTTCTGGCAATTGTTTCATTATCTCCAGTCTCGACACTTTCGAGAGTGTGCGTGCCTCGCTCTATATCTCTTTCTCTGTCCCTGTCGAGCTCTCTCGATTCTTTAGCAATACGAGAGAATTAGAGATATGGGTCGAAAAGGAAGGATGATGGGAATTTCAAGGCCCTCTCTCTAATCTCAAAAACGCTGAGCGCAAGCGAGCGAGAGTGTGCGATCAGGCGCGAGAGGAGCAGCGAGCGCAAGGGAGCGAAGCACAAGCCAGCGGGCGACGCAGCGGCGAGCGACGCACAAAGGAATGTGAAGAGGGGCAAGAACAGCGGCCAAGAAATTCAGTTACTACAGTTACTATAACTTACCGGAACGTAATCAGTGAAAACAAATTACCAACAACCAGTAAATGGTCTGCACTAGCGGTAATCATGACGACGTAACGGTTCACCCTTACCGGAAGTTCCGGTCGGTCACTGGATGACTGGATATTACCGGTTGGTTCTCTTATGTTGAAGTCGGTGACTGGTAATCGGGAGCAGCTTTTCTTTTCTTTTCTGTTTACTTTTTATTTTTCTTTAAAATATTTTTTGGTTGCCACAATTTTGCAAGAGAAATTGAAAATTGAAAATTCGAAAATGAAAGTGATTTTCAATCGCCAGGAGTGAAGGGGGGGGGGGAAGAGTAGAATTTGGTATATTTGTATATTTGGTTTTCAAGTGTGTAGCCACAGATTTAGAAGGATGATTAAAGTTTGGTAGTTCATATTTGGTTTATAGCCAGATTTGGCTAAATCTTCCTGAGGATGATCCCCATTTTTTTCTACATCTTCCTATGGATGATTGCCACTTTGGCTTTAAACAAAAATTCTTAAAACAAACACTGGTGGGGAGGGAGGCTAGTCATAGCCAGTGTTGTACAGTTTCAGGCTATGGACTAGGTAAGTGACAAGAATGTCTCAACTAATCATGGTAACCAGCATGCTTGAGCTGGTTACCAGACATAACCATCCCTTGTGAGAATGAGGATGCCCTACTCTCTTTTCATCCATGTAGAGAGTAGTGGTTATGAAATTTTCATCCAAGTAGGGAAGGGTTATGGAATCATCAGGCCAATGAGAGCCCAGCGTGATACCTTGTGCTAACTAGGAGGTCACTAATGAGACAGAGTTTGAAGGTTATGGCTTGAAGCTTGTTGGCCGGTGTTTCTTTTTTCAATTTTGTGATGTGACCCAAGTGGTGATCATCCATAACACCATTTAGCCAAATTTGCTATAGGTTTTAAAAATATGAAAATAAAAACATTTAAGTATTCTCTTATATTGTTGGCTACTTACTAGAATTCCATATGAAATTTGGTGATTTTTAATTTTTTAAATTGAAATTATATGGTAGAAAATTACTTATTGTTCATCATTTTGAAAAACAATGCACCAATTGGCAAAAATTTGCCTCCAATACATGCTAGGTCCTAAGAAAACACAATAAAAAAGTATTCAAATAAGAATCCAACTGGGATTTTTTTTCCTAGTTAAAATTTCTATTTTTTTGGAAATTTTGCCAAATTTTCAAAATCACAAAATTGAAAAAACCTTTTCCCTTAATATTTCTATTCAGATTTACCATTATGAAACATGTTGTCGATTTTTTTTGTTTTTGTTTCTCAAGTTCTATGTATTGTTTTGTCTTCAACAACCAAATTTTATATAAATTAGTTTATTTTGAGTGAAAGCATAGTTAAGAGGATTATTTGGATTGTTGTGCAATCACAACTTTTTTGGATTGTAGATGAGCTTAAAATGGAAAGCCATAATCAACATTAATATTATAAATTTAAAAATGATCCATGCTACAATAGATTTTAGTGAAAAGCATATCAAAAAATATGATTTAAAAAAAAAATCATAATGAATTTTTGAAATGATGATGTTGTACATCTATCACACAATGTATAATATAAAACATGTGAACTCAAAAAGTATGCCATAGCAATGTCAAAATACATTGAAACTTTCTCATTACAAAAAATTATGCTTTTAAAATTTTTAATTTGCCATGATTTTCTTTATTTTTTATAATTAAATATCCATTTCATATTGAAATTTTGAAATTTTGATGTGAATTTTTTGACCAATTGCATGTTTAATGATATTTATGGGTTCATCTACCAATATGTTTGATCAAAAGTATAATAGACAATTATAAAAAATTATAGTTTAATAATCATTATAATTACAAGAATTTGAGTTAATTTAAGTTATGAAGTTTTCAAAATGTCAAAAGTGAATCAGCTAACCATGTTACTTTTTTTTGTATTTTGTTAAGCTCAACATGTGAACCATACCTTTAAAATCAAAACATGCTCATCTAATCATTTTATAATTCCTTATGCCTTGCTATGGTCTTGAGCATGAATTGGTGATTGTAAATGATGATCTATGAATTCTCCTCTTACAAAGAAAGTGAAAGAGAAAAACAATCCCTCGATTTAGAGAGAAATTATTAATGTGGAACAAATGTAAATTTGAAAATAAGACATCGAAAGATCCAAGTTAGAACATGAGACCTACCAAAATATATTAAAGCCTTCTATTTTCCCATATATTAACTAGGGTTAGCCAATAAATGCAAGCATTATAAAACATTTAAAAAAATAGTTTATTATAATCTAATTTTTAAATAAGATAATTTTCAACATAAATACAAGAAAATAAATTCAAAAATCTTTTAAAGTTTCATAAAGAAAACATGAGCTCTTCCATTGAATTGTAATCCAAATTTGAAAACCTTACGTGTGCAACTAACTAGTCAAATGATGTTCAAACCTATTTTTATATTTAAAACTTTGAATATATTTTTATTAAACAATATGTAAAAGTTGACTCAAGTCCATACACACATTTTAATATGTCATTAACTTGACAATCGAAAGAAACCAATATTTCATTTACTTGCAAACTAATATTTTGTAATTTTCAAACATCTATTCGAAAATTCAATAGATTTATTTAAACCTAGTTTAAACATGAAGCCCTTATATAATTGTAACAAATTCAACAAACATGCTTGCATTAATCTTCAATGAATTAAATAACATATTCTCTAGGTTCATTATATCAAGGCCTATTTTATGATTACTTTCCAATTTTGTTGCAAGGATCATATGGACTATATATTTTACCATAGAGGTATTATTTAAGTTATTTGTAAAGGACCCAAAATGAGAGGGATTGGGGCCTAGATTTGCCAAAAACTAGGGACGAAATGAAAAATCAAGATGAAAACAATACACATGAAAGGAAAAAAGGAGACCAGACCAGTTTTGATGCTGATTGTCATGGGAGTTTCACCCTGAATTTGCCTTACCTGCACCTTCTTCAATGCTGCTGGCTCTTAGTCTTTCATTAAATCAAAGCCATGTGGGAATGAGAAAAGGGAAATCTTGTGAACTTAAAACCCAGTTTCTTGAAATGTTACCCCAATTTCACTCTCACTTCACAGCTACACTCAGATTGGGGATGAAACAGGGATTAGAGAGAGGGTCGAACTTAGGTCCAAAGACAGGATGACTTTGCACTTAAATTTATTGCCTTCTAACAACTGGTGCTATCCAATTTGTATCTATGTCTTTGAGTTCCCTGCAAATCCTTCAAGTTGCAGACCCATATATTTACCCAGCAATTTTCAAGCTGAAAATGCAAGTGGGTGCATTTTCAGCTGCTGGGTACTTGAACATCAAGCTCCTGTGTTTGCAAAAACCATTGGCACAGACGAGACTTGTATTACCATTACATATAATCAATGAACTTGGTCTCTAGTATCGAGAGTTGGGAAATGAAGAAACAGAAGTTCTAAAGGAAAATAAACAAGTAAATAAATCCAGGCCAGGAGCTGCAGCATTCACGAACTTCACTGCGGCATTCTGAGAAATTCTGCAGTGAAGAATGCCGTGCAGCTCTGGGGCGTGTCGATACTAAAAAGAAACCCCCGGGGAGGAAACATGATTTATGAACATGCTACATATTTCTTGTAGTAAGCTCACAAGTTCAATCCAAAAGAAAACGAAAGACGAAATAGAAGTTGAGAGAGACAGAGACACACAGAGAGAGACAAAAAGATGGAATTGAGGAACTCAACTAGGCATGCAGACAAAGGAATTTGCGTGGCACTTGACCAGTGGCGCGGATGCGAGATGCAATGTCATTAGCCCTCACGATTTCTTCCGCTTTACGAGCTTCCGTAGCCGCTCTCATCTCCTGCGCTGCTCTGTGAGCGACAGCCACCGCATTCTTCATTTTCTCCACATATATTGCTCTTTGTTTCTCCAATTTTTCCTGCAGCCAAGATTCAATACAAGACCCACTGCGGCATGTCAAACTCAAACTCATCCGTGTCATAATTGAATTGACATCACTTTGAACACTTGAGAGAAGATTGAGAGTTCCTCAATTACGAACAGTTCATTTCAATGCCGAGAGAAGAAAAGGACGAAACGATGGATTCAAAAGCTTGAGCTTGCCTCAAGTTTGCGCATCCGAGCTTCAGCTTTGGCCTTCATGGAGTTTTCCCAGGCTGCTATTTTCGTCTCATCCCGTGTATATCTGCAGCTCAGACAACCCCTCAGATGCACACTTCATTCATGGACACATAGGATTCGCGCAAATATGCAAATCACGGAAAATCGTATTTGAAGTCTTGTAAGGAAATGGAATACCGGTTGAGAGCTTTGGACTTTGCGTTCTCCTCCCAGGCTCGAGCACGAGACGCAATCTTTTCTTGTTTCACGCGGGCAAGTAGATGTTCCATCTGCGCGCCACCAGCCGCTGCGATCCCCCCCATCGTCGCTCCGCCGCTTGTGCTCGATATGTTCCCAATCATGTGACTCTCAGCTGTCTGCGGGCCACTCGCGCTCAACGCCTGCTGTTGAGGCCGCTCCCGTTTCTGATTATCTGGGATCGTACTAATATGTTTGTGTTGCAGACTAGCAAGATGATGAAAAGGTAGTGGCACTGCGGATCCAGCTGCAGCTCCGGAGTCGACGTTCTGACTTGCGATTTGATTATGATGTGGACTGAGGCTGCAACAACTGCTGATCACTGCTGCATGCTCCTGATATTCACCAGTGGTGGTCTTCTGGAAGATACTCCGTGTGGTGGTGGTGATAGAGTCGTGAGCTTGATGGACAACACAGCCTGGAGGCAAGGCATGGGCTAAATCCACTGCATGAGTACACGCGGCGGGGGCGTGAACAGGTGCATGAGCTGTCCTGTTGCATTGGTCGCTTGCTGCAGCATTTTGTTGGACCAGCGGAAGTTGCGATGACAAGGGAGTTGTAAGGGCGTGAAGGTCGGTTGTAGAAACAGATTTCGTCGCTGCTTGAGCCTGCGCATCATGTTCCCTTGAAGCTGGAAAATATGCAGCAACATCGCACTCACTTCCTTTGTTTAGTGCTCCGGAACTTGGGTCTTTCGCTTCCGCATCTGGTTGCACTGAATCTTGCACCTCGTTTACCGCAACTAGCTGCACCGATTCTTGGCCCTCGACGCCGGAATCTGGAAAAGCAACATCTCAAGTCAGAACTCTTTTCAAGGATCTTGTGATAACAAAATGCATACATTTCAAGTCACGAAGTCATGTCCAAGATCGCTCAAAATGTCCAAGAACTTGATTCTTCTTCTGCTGTCTCTAGGCCTCTATCGAGACCGCTTCCTCTTGTTGTCCTTAGGATGTTGCACGTGCAGCATTCACAAGAAATCCAGACTGCTTTCTAAGACAATTTCAATGCGGGGATCAACTGAGAGTATAATCTTCAGAACAATATTATACACCTGAGACGGCGGAACCAAAGAGTTCGACTGTGAGGGATGAGAGAATGCTGCCAGGAAGAAGTTCCGATCCAACTTTTGCTTGCGATCCCGGCGTCGCCGCAGCATTATCACTACTACCCTGCGTCTCACACAAACACAGCACGTGCACACATCCACAAACAAATTACACCACGACGCTCTCACCAACCAATAACCCTGCTGCCGACTCCAGAGAGGCAAAAGGCACTTCAAAGATCATTGCTACATAAGAAAATTGTTGCAACTGTAGTTTCCCTCGTGCATATCTTCTCGTCTAAAGAATGCAATTATATCTTCATTGCCGTCGGAAACTTTAGTCACAACGATGAGCAACAATAGTACAACATGATCGACTATCTACCACGTGTATGTCAAAGAAACGAATATAGAAATCTGAAGTACCTGATTCATATTGGCATTGCCGACATTCAATGCATCGTAATGATCAGCATCAGCATCATCGTGCAGCGTCTGCCCCCCTGCATTAGATGCGGCGTGAGGAGTGGAGAGTTTGAGGGCATCTGAAGAGATCACGATGCCCGGGTTTCCAGGATGATCGCTCTGATCAAGAATATTACTTCCATGCACAAGCTGTAGTCCATCAGGAAATCCATTGCCATGCAGCAGACTTGCAGTAGACGCCAGATCAGCCGGTGGTAAATGGCCCGCTGCCAATGCCATTAAGAAAAAAATGTACAATGAGAGTTGAAATAATCAGATGTTGTTCAAGCAGATATTATAAAATAATAATCAAAGTCTTCTCCACCAGCGTTGATGAGCAAGCAAGCAACTCCGTAAAATCTTTTGAAGAAGTGCCAGTGCAGCTTCAAAAGCTAATAAAGACTCACTCATGTGTTGGAAGGTCTATTAATCTTTGGCATGATCAAAATTTGGGTGTTTCGGTTCTCCTGAGACAGACAGTTAGGTGCAGACAGAACAGGACTTGGAAATGGAGGAGGAGGAGAGGAGAAGAAGAAAGAAGAAAGAAGACAGTGTGCTGTATTAGTAAGTTCTCCAACAACTCAAGAAACTAATCATCCCTTTGCTTTGCTTTGCTTTCCTTTCCCTCCAAGCAAAGCCAACTAACTTACCCAGCCAAAGCCCACCTGTACCTACCCAAATGGGGGGTACTAAAAACTTGATTAACTAACTCAAGTGTATATTAGCAGGAGGTTTCAGGGGAAAGTTTTGTTGTTGGGTTTCTTTAAATTCCCCTTCTTTTCTTCTTTCTTGACAAGAATTTTCTTGAGGAATGAGGGCCACCTGAGGCTATGAACCCAAGAGTATTCCCGAACCTCAAGAGAACTCAGGAGTATGAACACTCCCCCATACAGGAACCTTCACAAACCTCAAGAGAACTCACAAGTGTGAACCACGCCTGAGTACAGGAACCTTCCTCAACCTCAAGAGAACTCAGGAGTACAAACACTCCGCAATACAGGAACCTTCACAAAACCTCAAGAGAACTCACAAGTATGAACCACTCCCAAGTACAGGAACCTTCCCAAACCTCAAGAGAATTCCCGAGTACGAACACCGGCCAGTACAGGAACCTTCACGCACATAAATTAGTCTTTTTATGGGAATGGGGGAACATATTAAAAACGGAGGATCTTCCCTTGGTATAAGGACCTAGGGTTCTTCTCCTGGGACAGATCCCTCAAAGTACACAGGGAAATAAAAAGATGTTTTCTGTGTATGGTAATGCCCTGCTGCCAAGCATTTCGTAGCATGATGATTGATAGATGCAAGCCAGTATGGTGGGCAGGCATGGACCGGCAGGACATTACCTGTTGTAATAATCAAGTGAGGCTAATATGATAGGATGCCCTACTGTATGGAGCTGCTGTCTACAGAGGCATTTTGGAATTTCATGGTTCCTTGCACCACCCATCCCTTGTAACCAATTAGCTCTGCGGATGTAGGAGTAAAGCCCATTGTCAAAAACACAATCTACAATATAGGATATCAGTGCAAGCTCGTTTTAACTCATAAAATTTTTGTGCAATTACCACTGGGCATGGGAATTAGTGTCCATGTGAAACACCTAGTCAGAGTGTCTCCATCCATACCCCCCTGTTTGGGTGCCTCTACTAGTGTTATCCAACAGCAACCAGAATGTCAAACACCATCAAGCCTAACAAAGTCATAAATAAAAAACCAAGACTCCCAAATCCAGTCATTGGGAGGAACCCCTAAAATGCAAGGTAGCACAAACTTTATTCAAAGTCAAAATCACATTCTGGACAGAAAATTTCATCTTGCAGAAAAGAATTTATTGTTTTGTAAAACACAAGCTCCCAAACAAGTCTTGCACCTTTTTCTCTCCTTATTTTTCATTCTCCCTATAGGCTTCAAAATCTCAAAGAAAAGCACTCTACTGTTTGCGCCCTGTAGTTTTGACAAGAAAAAACCTAGCAAAGAGAAAAGGGTTCCAAAGTGAAACTCTTAAAACTCAAGAATTCTTCCAGGTATTTTGTGCATATAAATGACATGAGGCCCAGATTTCCAATGTCGCATACTACCCAATACCTAATTACATGTATTACAAGATTTCAACTTGCAATCATCATCCCTCTAGTTCGTGTGTGTTGTAAGGCTGGACCTCAATAGACGAGCAGGTGTAGTTTCAACAAAACATGTCAAGCTGCCTCCTTCTGATCCTCTGCAGAACTTCGGTGACAAGCTCTCCGCACAGCCCGAATTACATCCTCAATCTGCAAAATGCATATTTACAGGGGCTGTGTGGAAAGGAGCATGAAAGATGGTGAAAAACATTTTGAAAACACTTGCTTCTAGCATCCACTGTATTCCTAAACATGCACTGATCACAAAGAAACAGATGAGCAAAGAAGAGAATAAACTAATGTTGTACTCTGGATGCTTGGATTGGTGAAGCCTGCCAGCTGTGGAGTAGACCAACAACCATTTTGTGGGATATACAACAACCAGCTTATGCAGAGGGAAGAGGATGAGATAAATCTTACCTGTGGTACAGCAAGGCGCTCAAGGTTTGCAGCATAAGGCATTGGTACATCAGCACCACAAATTCGCTCCACAGGGGCATCTAAGTAGTAAAAGCTCTCCTCTACAACACTTGCACTGCAGGCACAGAGAAAGAGCATCTACATCAGTGCCTTCCACACGAAGGTCAGTTAAAAACACCACAGCACAGAATTCTTGTTAGTAGTCCTGGCACACAGGCAGGCAATTGGAGCATAAACACAGAAGTAGGTAACTAAGCAGCCAAGATTCAACTGCGATATATACAGTAGCAATCATGAGAGAGGATCTCAAAGGCAGAAATTGAGGGGTTCTGCTGATTTCTGAAGGACATGAATTTACCAGATTTCAGCCCCAACACCATGCTGAGGCCAGCCTTCTTCAAGTGTCAGAAGTCGTGATGTTTTACGGACTGATGCATTGATAGTTGCTCTATCAAGGGGACGAATTGACCGCAGATTGATGACCTGCACATGGTACAAGGTCATATCACCAAGATCAACATTGCAAGCCACATTACATAGAATGCTGACAGCAAAGAAAAGACATAGGGAAATACAATTACTTGGTATGTTCCCTGCTGGCAGCCAGGGAATGGTCAACTCCCCAACATTCTCTTCCTAACAAGAGTTTTCAATTAGAAAATACAACATTGTGCTAAAACAGCATTCTTGGTACCTCCGCACTGATGCCTTCTTTAGCTAGTTCATCTGCAGCCTGCAAGGACAGCATCATCAATTAGCCATTCCACATGGGAAGGAGTCCTAACAGAAAGATCTTGAGCTAATTCACAAATTCCCCTGGATGTACAAGACTGTGGAAGGCAAACAAGGATTGGTACAACACCTTCAACGCATAACCAACCATCTTAGAAAAAGCAGTAATGGTGATGTCTTTCCCCTCCCTCTCAACCTGCATAGAGAAACAATCAAATCAGTTGCCAGACAGACCTTGGTCCAGTATTTGCTGAAAAAAGAAGTTTTGCCAACAAATGCTTGAAGCATATAGCAGACAACAGTGAGAAAGAAAGGAAATAAAACAGGGAGAAGAAAGGAGGACTTTTAGACAAGCACTAATAAAATACATTCACTACATCCAGAACTGACCAACCACATTGTCTAACACCACACCCACAGACCTGTCAATAAATGCACATTTGTACCTGGAAAGAAAAAATGAAAGGGAGAAAAAACATGAATCTTGGTTTAATATCTAACCTTAGCCTGGCCGATTGGGAGAGTGAAGCTCGGGTCAAGCACTTCTGGGGACACAGGGAATGTTTCTCCATACCTTCAAAAAATCACAGAAGCAAAAGATTAGTCCACAAGTTGATTTACCATGAGTATCACAAACTGTGGTATCTGGACGTTCAACACATGGGAGTTCAATGGAAATGCAGGATTCCCATCTGTCCTGTCAGCAAGAGCTTCAGCCAATAAATTAAAAGAGAAATCCCATAGTTTGTTCAGGGACAGAATGTCAAACCAATGCCCTTCATGGGAACATGACATTACACACAGACTGCTCTAGTAATATTCTGAAAACATTCTCAGCCAGAAAAGACGACATAGTCAAAGTGAAGGAGAGTAGAAGTGCCATACATTAGCTCATTTTCCAGGAAGACAACAGGGTCTGGGTCACGGATAGCAGCCTTCAGAAGCCCACGTGCATCCTCTGCACTGTAGGGCACTAGCACTTTCAGTCCTGGAACCTGGCCATACCATGCTGCAAAGCACTGCCAGAACAAGCGTTCCATCAGAATCTGGACTTCGCACCAATTGATCTGTGCATCATTTCTAACATGTCTAGTTTCCATTTCCTGGACAACCATGTGGTGACAGACAATGGGTAGCAAAGGAAAATTAGCTCACTGAAGGCTAATGGCCAAACTTGCTAGCCAATATTCTTGTGTTCCCTGAGTAAAAAATTACATGGAGCAAGAGCTACGAGTGTAACACAGAGGGGACAAAAACATACCTGGGAATGCTGAGCAGCAACACCTGCAGCTGCTCCATTAGGACCTCGGAAGACTATGGGAACATTAATTGTGCCTCCTGACATGTAGTTTGTCTTTGCAGCAGAATTGATAATATGGTCAATGGCCTGTCAAATCCACCCACAAAGCAACGAGAGTGGTCCTGATTATGAGAAAGAAGAAACTAGGTGAATCAAGGAAAAGGAAAGGAGTAAATGCAGACATAAAGCCCAGACAGTTATGGAGGGATGGAAAAATTCATGGAAGAACAGTCAAAGCCATTGAGTGAGAGATACAGAGAAGGGCAGAGAAGGCATTCAGACACCTGCATAGCAAAATTGAATGTCATAAACTCTACTATGGGTTTCAGTCCCTGAAATGCTGCTCCAACTCCAAGACCTGTGAACCCAGCCTGATCATTCCTCAAACCCGAGACATAAATCAGAAAGTGCACTTAGGAAAATCTGACACATCTAGCATTAGGAAGACAGTGATTAAAATCTTCATTTGTTGGTGTAGGGACAGAACATTTCCATGCTTGACTACAAATCATGTTGAAATAAGCTTTTCAGATGATGTGGTTTTTGAAAAGATGCAATCTGAGCAAAATGCAAACAACACAGGCAACATTTACAAATATAGCAAGAATCTTAGAGGCCCAACAACAATAAACTGGAATGTTCTGCCTGCATATGTTCAATACCACTAACCTCTGTAATTGGAGTGTCCAGCACACGGTCAGGCCCAAACTTCTGCAGAAGCCCCTTTGTCACCTGCAATCATATAAAACTAGAGAATAGTGTGACATAGTCCCTATCATGCTTACTCATATACAGAGATCCTCACCAAATTGCCAGTCATGACATGACAATCTGTAGAAGTCCAATGTAGACATTTCCCCTTGTAAGCAAGAAACAACATGGTGCTCATACAGGGAGAACGAATTGCAGTGTGCCAGATACTGAGGATGCAGTCAAAGACCTCATAGTGCAACTAGCACACAAGTAGACAAGTACCTTATAAGCACCTTGATATTCACCAACCTGTCAAAATACCACAAACTCACCAGTTAAGACTTGGTGTCCCAAGGATAACAACAGAGATCTATTGATGATCTCCATAGCACTCAATTAGATTGTGCTCCTTGTATTTTGGAAAATGGAGAATTAACAAATACAGGATGCCATATTGTCCTTTATCTCATCCAATTACACTCCTTTCATCAGTTTGGACCATCAGATTCATTCCCGCACATTTTCATATTTGAAGCACAAATTTTACAAGACTAGTCTTTGATAACCACTGTTTCCATCTTAGCACTTCAGCACTTTCAGCATTGCAGGTGTTTTATTTTCCATCCGAGAACAGAAAGTTTAGGCAAACTCCGTACCTCCTCACCGATCACAAAAACTTTGGAGTCAGCTGACATTTCTTCATCAATTGCTGAATTGAGAGCGTCCCTAACAGTCATCTGTGCTCCACACATATAACCCTACCTTCTCAGCTCATGCAACACTGCCAAAAACTTTGCAGCATGATTTCATACATCACTAGTCCTTCTGTTCTGCAACCCTAATTGTAGTTTCCTCCTGTTTCCTCGAAGACCCACTTCTCAATAAGTTGAAGCTGTCAGCTCCTTGAAACTGTGTTCAACTAATGCATATCTACAAGATTGCAGTGACATCTACAGAAAAACACTTTGAAAGTAAGATAACAATGAGTTCCTCATAACTTGGTGAGCAACTTAGCAGCAACGAGGTGCCCCATGACAGTCATGGGGCAGCTTGCCACTGCTAAGTTACTCACAAGCTGCAATGGTATCCTCATTCAAGCTGCAACGAGCTTGTGAAGGTAAACTTTCATTACATTTTAGCTCATCCCTTTCCAAGCAAGTATCTGATCCTACAGCATAGAGATACCCTACATAGAGATGGGTATGGCCTCCTGCACCCTGGACATATGCTTTGAGTGCACCACTGTGTTCTGAAACTGAGAGAGCATATGTTTTTGGGTTTAGACCTAAGATCAAACACAAGGGACCCACCTCACTGGTGGACATGAACCTCTTGGAGGCTGCTACCCAAGCCATAGCAGCTGCATTATCATTGCTGCATCTCTGAAGAAAACAAACCCACACTCAAAAGTCAGTACTGAGCTGAAACATCTTGTCTGTTCTCTTGGCTCTTTTCTGTCAAAAACTCCATCATCAAAGAAGGACAGCATGAGAGCTTGATGAGTCCTCTCCTGCAATGTCACTCTTGGTTTGAAGATCTAAACTCCATGAACCTGATCGGAAATTCTTCAGCTAGGGAGGAAAGGTCAGAGAATTGCATACCAAAAGACTTACTGGCTGTAAGATTCAGGAGAAAAATCTAACCCAGAAAAAAGGACCCTTTTGAGAAAGGTTTGGTTTGCCTCATAGAGACTTACTGGCAATTATTCTAGGTCTAGAGAGTGTGGCTCAAACTTCCAAAACAAAAAAACCTGAAAAAAAAAGATCCCAATGGTGACTGGGTAACTTCTTAGGACTAAAGAACGTGATCAGAATTTAAATCTCAATCCGAATAAGTTGCTTCAAGCACTAAAGAAAGAATGCACAGATGCAAGTGGAACAGGAATTCCTACTAAATCTGCAGAGGAACGAAGCTGTCTAGATCACAAAACATCAGGGTTCAAGCTCGCAGTCCCGACAACAGAAAAAATTGAATGGGGCAGAAGAACTACTGATTCTCTGGCAAGCCAACAGAAAACCCTAAAATGTTTCGCGACAAAATCCTCTGGAATTCTTCACCGAACTATCGGACACTCAGACCTAGAAGAAGAAAGTCGAGCATGGAAACCCCCAACCTAATCTCAGAGAAACCCACAGCTTTTTGTGGAAAGGAGAAATCGAGATCTACGAAAGCGAAATACCCAGCAGGTGATCCTTTCTCGAGGATCTCGACTGAAAAATGGTCACCAGAGGCATGGATCGATCGCGACATGTAGGCATGGAACAAGGGGTGAAACGAAAACCCAATCCAAGAATGCTGAAAATTTGGAAAAGCAAACCAAACAGAATATTTTTTTGGAGGAGGAAGAGACAGAGAGAGCAATGGGTTACCTTGAAAATCAAACGGCCGACTTCACCCGCCTGCCGTCCCACTACTCCCCACATCATATCTGGCTTGCGTCCGCAAATTCACTCCACAGAAAGATCGCTAGGAGATGGCCACAAAACACAACTGCAGGAGGATCCAAAGGCGCATCTGGTCGCTCCCCTGCTGCTACCTCCTCCTCCTCCTCCTCCTCCTCCTCGCGCTTGCGAAAACGCGAAAAGCGCTGAAGAACTGTGCACTCTTGAAGACCCGACTGCTGTGGTCCTCGAAGACCCCCAGCGGCTGTGGTCCCGACCAGAGTGGGCGGGTATTAGAAACGGCAACAAGTCCCATTAGGGTATCATACCGGGTATTAAGTTGATAACCGTGGCTATCAGAAAAAAATCAAATACCTGGTTTTCATTCGTAACCGTGGTTATCAGAAATCAAATACCCGGTTTTGATGCATATCCGTGCTTATAAAAAAAATCAAATTTCTTATTGTTATGTATATTCACGGTTCTCGATTTTTTGAAAAAGGCAAATAGCTGCCTGTTTTTAAACTGTCGGGTCTCTGTCGGTTCTTTAATGAAACCCAGCGGTTCTTTGAACTTGTTAAAAATACCCAGAACCAGCTGTTCCTCCTTGCATCTGATTGTTTTCAGATACCCGGACTCAGCGGTTCTTCGATCTTGGGATTTTTTCCAAATACCCAAAACCGAATGGGTATAACAAAAACCAAATACCCAGCCCCTGTTTGGCAGCCATTTGAGATTTTCAATAACCACTGGCTCCGGGTATTAGAACCACTTGAATCAAAGAACCAGTAGTATGTGAAACATCCAAATCAAAGAACCAGCCGATCAGGGTACTTGAACCATCAGAACCACAACAGAGCCTGCAAGTCCGGGTGTTTGGAAAAAGAGAGTCAGAGTCAAAGCACCTCCGGGCTCCGGGTATTTCAAAGGAGGAACCGGGATCCAAGAACCACCGGTTCCAGGTATTGGAAAAAAGATCCGAGTCAAAGAACCGTCGGTTTTCATTATTCCAAACCCCTCGAAGAACCCCACTGGGGTTTCATTAAAAAGAACTGGCATTTTTCTACACGGTTCTTTCATATTTTCAAAAAAATTGAGAAAAAAACAATTTATATATATTATTAGAAACTGGGTATTTGATTTTTTGACAACGGCATTTATCAAGCCTAAGAAAAAAGATGTACCATTTTAATTTTTTAAATCATTCAAATTTCAGTTTGTGTTTAAAACACATGCCACACTCGTACATGTAATTTTTGCAACTTTGGTAACTTGTTATTGATGCACTCATTATTTCATGGATACAATGTTACACATTATATTACATTGTTTTGTTGTATGGCTACAATCATGTCTTTAAAGAATTTCCCAGGCACTATTTGAACAGACAGACAGACACCACTATAGCTTTAATATATAAGATAGAACTCCTTACCACCTAACCAAATGGAAACTTGCCCTATTAGGCTCACCATTTTCCTCGGTGGAAATAATACAAGAACTTAAGGCAATTAAATGATCAATCCTTTTGGAAAACATTAAACATGCTAATAATTTTTAATACAATTCAAAGAAAACTTGTGTAGTCATCTTGTGCTGGCCCCACATTTCCAACAATTTTTTCCCCAAAACAATTATAACAACGACCTTGATAGCCTTTTCATAACTACCATATTAGTAAATTTTGCAACATCCATAACTTACCACAACCATCCCATCCTCATGCACAAACTTTGTTAGTGATTTGATGGCATGTCATGTTTATGATACCATGTAACAAACATGCATGTCAATACATTGCCACCTCCATTTAAGGTTTAAGGTATTTAACTTCCTATTTCCAAATTTTGCAATGTGTTCCACTACTTTGTTCTTATTTTCTTGTTGGAAGTTAGTTTTATTCCATTGTTATTGTTTTTTTGTTGTATTATTGATCAATTAAGCTCAACTAAAATAAATATTTATTCAATTTTGGATCTTTGCTCATATGATGGCACTACCTCCTTTTTACTTGTCATATTGGAAATAATTAATCAATAGTTCAATTGAAAAGGATTAAGAGAAAGTTTTATAAATGGGGTTGAGTGTTGCAACAATAGGTATAGTTGTGGGTGTTCTTTGTCTTTTGTCTATTAAAAGTCATGAGGATGTCAAAAGTGTTTTCCCTAGCTTTAACTTCTCCAACTTATTTTATAGTTTTCAATTGTTTAACCTTGAAGTTATGCCTAGTGGGCTAGATGACTATGGACTCATCATCACTATTAATGTGGTGGAACTTGCCCATGTAGGGCTAGAATTGTTTTCATATGGTGGGACTTTGGCCATGGCAAAATGTAACTAACCCTTTGTTAAAAAGATTTTCACCATAATTTTTTGACTAGTTTCTATTTAAATATGATTTTTCTCCTTTTCTTGTGTGTTGTTGAAAGGTGTATTAAAAATTTGCCCATTTATCAATCCTCATAAATTAGCCTTATTTATACCACCCAAATGCATCCATCACTAGTTTGTGTATTGTTTTACCTCAATGAAGGATATTCAAATGGTGCACCAACAACTTCATATTGAAGGAAATTAAATAACATTCATCAACTTCATAGTGAAGGACATTTGAATGGTAGATTAATAATAGGCACTAAACCTCCATCACCTTGTTTTTTACCTTGTTATCCCCCTTAACATGGTGTATTGACAAAAGGTGTTTCATTATTATTCACAATTCCAAGCTTTCAATTCATGAAGTTCAAGTCAAATATTTAGATTATAGATAGTTAAAAAAGGGCTTATATGCAAGAGTTGCACTTGATCATTAGAAGATTATGTAAAAAGGTCCATGCAAGAGTTGGATTCCCAAGGCAAACGCTAAATGTTAAAATTTGACACTACATTTGTCAAACAAAGTATTGTTTGGGGGACATTATGTGAAGGAACTTTATTATTACATAATTTTTAATATTGACATATTTAAGTCACCCTAAGTTTAATTATATTTTTTGTTTACATGATCAAATTTTGATACCTTATATTTATTTAAATTTTTAGTTTTAAAATTTGAAGTTGTGAAGAATGATGAAAGTGCAAATAAACATGTTAAAATCATGTGATAAGATTATTATCTTTTCAACATACCATATGTACTTAGCACATTTTTCAACTAGGTAATTGAATAGTGGAAAAACAAAATACCTATCTAAAGTGTAGGTTTTTTTTTAATGGTTACCGTAGTGCCACGAAAGGTTCGTTAATGAATTCGGGCTGGAGGCCGAAACAATCCTTTATTGGGCAAATAAATGACTTTTGGACTTCTATAACGAACGTTTTCCCCCAAAACCGGACCTTTTGGCGCCAAAAAAAGCATTGAGGCAACTGCAGATAGCTTGCTGGCTTTGGATGAAAATGCCCCAGTGGATAATGTGGAGGGTGGCGAGGTGGCAATGGAAGATCTAGGGCATTTTGATTCTGCTCAGAATGTTGCACATGTGTGCTTGCAACATTAAAACAAAAAAAAATGGAAATTGGCTTGGACCTGTAATGGACCTTTTTGGCAGATTACTGGACCTTTCCCTTGAAAACAATGCATTTCCTGCAACATTGATGGACCTTTTCCAAAAAAATTCCTCAAGATTAATTAAATTGATCGTTACAACCCGCCCGAACCTTTCGTGGCACTATGGTAAAGTGTTAATGGTGTGGAGGGATCCTTCATTTCATGTTCCTCCACATTCAATTATTAGTTTATTTATTAGTATTATTATTACTTACTAATTATACCTATTAACATCTAATGCCTAAAATTTGAATACGTATTTTATTTTTATTTTTATTTTTAATATTTTGGATTAACACATACCTTATATTAAATATATCTTGGTTTTCAAAATAAATATGATCCCATTATAGAATTAATAAAAATATATTTTTTTCCCAACAAGCAATAAATGGGACTCTATATTTTTCTTCGCATAGTACGTAAATTAAAAAAAAAATGCTCCCTCTTTTGTTGCACTAGTTCTACATACTTATGCTGGAGAAATGGGTCAATTCCAATTTTCATGATTAGAAGGACTAGTCCAAACCTATGGCAAACACCATTTTTCCTTATGAAACATGGTGAAATCATATAGCCACCCTTCAACCTTATGGACTTCACACGCTATGCTTATAACTTGCCATTCATCATAACCTACCCAACACAATTTATGTGCTTTAAAAGTTCTTACATATTATAAATCATATGGCTTATAAAATATTATGCTACATTTTATTGGTTTCCCTTTAATGTTTAGGACTCCATGTTGCAACATTTTCATAATACATAAGTCATGTTATAGTATCTCAATAGTGATTGTTGAACCCTTCCCATTGTCGTTTCCATAATCACCTTTGGTCTTTGCCATTTGCAATATCCTCTTCTTATTATTTGAAACAAATTTCATATATTTAATAATAGAATCTATTCATAATAGGTAAAAATTGTATTCAAACTTGTTGCATAAGATTATAATATGATATTACAAACTTTTCTCAAAGTGATAAATTAACATGAATCAATCATATTCCATACATTGTGTAATCGTATCGAAGAAAAACATAATAGTTTGTGGAATAATAAATCATGGCATGGTAAAAGAAATGATTTGACAACTTAAAAATTCCCATGGCATGAGGCTTACCATGTAACCTTTTAATTCCTTTTACATAGTGTAATCGTGTTGCAAAAATTTTTAAAAAAAATATAGAGTACAATAAGTCATCACACTTTTAGAACAACCATTTGAAAGTTGTAAAATTGTAATGGCATGGTTACTACATAAAGTTATCATGTTACTTTGAATGATATTAGGAATATAGTAATACTAATTAGTTTTACGCAATGTAGTCAATTGACAAAGGTCTAATCACCTCACCATAATCTAAAGAAAAACATTCCATTGAATCACAAAACACAAAAATGGGAGGAATTAAAATGGAGCTGAAAGTTGAATTCTAGTGAAGAAAAAATGCATTAGAGCTCCAACAAATCAACCAACTTGATTTCAACAATTTGGCACAACTATAATAGAACTCCAACCAATTAACCAACATAGTTCCAAAAATTACAAAATGTATCCAATGAAGGATCCAACTTGATTTCCAACATCTTCAAAATGCATAAAAGTTCCAACAATTAAATCAACTAAATTTCTAGCACCTCCAAAATGTATTAGAGCTTCAACAAAACAACCAATTTGATTTTGAGCACCTACAAAATACATTATAGCTCTAACAAAATAACAAGTGGATTTTCACCATTACAAAATGCATTAGAACTTCAACAAAATAATCAAGTTGATTTCCATCAACTACAAAATGCATTAGAGCTTCCACAAAACAACTAATGCAATTTCCAACAAAGAAAAAATGCATTAGATTGCCAACAAAATAAATTGATTCAATTCCAACAACTCCATAATGGATTAAAATTCCAATAAAACACCCATAGATGATTTTTTTTCTCCCATTTGTAGGTGGTTTTTTCAACTATTAGTTTCATTTTTTCCATTATAGGCCCACTAGAGGGAAAAAAAATTGTGAAATGGCTAGAGGTTGCACACAGGGGTGCATGCTATGCATGTCACACATGCCATGGGATTGCATGATATGGTATAAATATCATAATATTTCATGTTACACATTTTACTTGATTTGTAACAAGCCTATGTGGTAATTGTGCAAATGACAAGTAATATACATTGGAGGACATGCCAAGTTATGTGGGGCCAACATTTTGTTTACATTATGTTGATGTGGCAATGCTTTTGTATTGGGAAAATTCAAGACCATTGGCCATTTTAGTGTTTTCCAACCATTTCCAATGTAATACACATAAATGCGAATTTTGACCCAACACAAAATTGGCATAATCAACCCTTGTCAATATTACTTTTTATATAAGTAAGATTTAGACTTATTTGTAATGCATTTAGAAAGCTTTTCCTTCATTATTTGACAAATTTTCAAAGGATGGAAAGATTCCCAAAATAAGGGGCTTGAAATGAGGTAGTAGCCAAGTTTGTCCCTACATTTGGGGAATGTCCCTTCACTTTGGGCCTTACCTACAAATTAATATAGCCATAGCTTTAATTTGAACATAACACAAATTTCCAATTTCCAATTACCAACAACTGATGTATGATCAATAAAAAGTGGTTACATGTACCAACTACATGCATAAACCAAAAAAAAAAAGAAAAGAATAGACCACCTAAACATAAGTTAATTAAATCACATGGCACCTAAGCTAGGCTTTGACATAAGCCACCTAGGTTAACCCACATGGCACCTAAAATAAGCCTAAGATAGGCCACATAACACCTAGGCAAGGCATTTACATAAGCCACCTAGGTTAGCCCAGCATATGGCAACTAGGCTAAACCACATGGCACATAGAATAAGTTTAAGGTAGCCCACATATATAACACCTAGACAACACTTTTACATGCCATGTGAGCTAACCTAGCTATATATATAGGTAAGTTAAAAAAGTATAAAATAGTTTACTTGGATGAAAAACCATGAAAAACCAATCATGTATCAAGGTTGTATCATTACCACCACTTTTAGCCATGGATATATGTCCCATTTGATTGGATTTTTTGTAACATCAAAAAGAAAATATGTTCCATTTAACTAAAGGTGTACATATGTTGTTTTTTTT